>Ga0157359_1000428_pt1 | contig 15325 bp, 13 predicted proteins | sample AttcapACBM3_FD_111482 | JGI IMG/M metagenome (GOLD analysis project Ga0157359, IMG submission 111482) | Fungus gardens microbial communities from leaf cutter ant in Botucatu, State of São Paulo, Brazil - Atta capiguara ACBM3 | ecosystem: Host-associated > Fungi > Mycelium > Unclassified ...
AGCCCGGACTGCCGACAAAGGCAGGCAGCGGCTTCACCGGCGGGTGTTTAACCGCCGTGGCGGGTGCCTCTCTGTTTGCCGCCTGCGTCTGCAGCGCGCTCAGCGTATCGGTCTGCCGCTCGCTGAGCCGGTTTTGCGCACCCGCATTATCCGGCTGACGGCTCGCTACGCGGGAAGAGCCCGGACTGCCGACAAAGGCAGGCAGCGGCTTCACCGGCACGTGTTTAACCGCCGTGGCGGGCGCCTCTCTGTTTGCCACTTTCGTCTGCAGCGCGCTCAGCGTATCGGCCTGCCGCTCGCTGAGCCGGTTTTGCGCACCCGCATTATCCGGCTGACGGCTCGCTACACGGGAAGATCCCGGACTGCCGACAAAGGCAGGCAGCGGCTTCACCGGCGGGTGTTTAACCGCTGTGGCGGGCGTGAGATCGCGATGTTGCACCGAATCCGGCACGTCCGGACCTGCGCCCGGGTGACGTTCCCCCTGCAGATTTTGCAGATCGCGCTGCGCCTGCATCACCAGCGAGGGTGAGCTGAGAGGGGCAGCTCTGTCCGGGCTCTCCCTGCGGCTCCGCTCTTCAGGCGGTATGACGACAGGCTGATCTGAAGGTGTCGGATTTGACCGGAGCGCACCGTCCGCAACATCGTGCGATAACACCTCTTGCTGAGGCAGGTTATGACCTGGATTGTTACTGGCCACAGCGTCATTTTCCGACAGGTTTTCGCCTGGGGTCGCCGCCGTTTCAGCGCGGTTAACGGGAGACTGCGCATTTAACGGATTTGCAATAAACTGATTATCATTAAACACACTGGCATTAAACCCGCCCGCCCCGGCGGATTGACTGCCGGCCCCGCCTTTGGGGAACAGATGCTTTGAGGGGTTGTTGCGAACGTCCTTAACCGTGTTAAAGCAGTTCGTGTACATATCGCCGTTATGGATGCTGCCGATATGAATATGAATAGCCGGCGGCGGTGCCGATATATCTGGCTGTGGAGTAGTGGTCTCCGGCTGCGGCGTCAAAGGCACGGAGAGGCCATCAGGTGAAGCCTTTCGCGGTTGCGGCGCTGGGTCTGACACCAACCCGTCCTCACCACTTGCTGGATCGCGCAGCAGATGCAGCATCTGCTCGATACAACCCAGACGATCCATCACATCATCGACACTTTGACCCTGTGCGCTCTCAACCATTGCCTGCAGGTTGGCCAGTCGTGCGGTAAAGAGCTCGCGGGCCTCCGGCAGCGCTTCTGTCAGGCTGGCTAAATAGTCATGCGCATGTTCTGTCAGCTGCCGCAGGTGAACGCTGGTATCCGTCTGTGCCGCTACAGCCACTCGCAGCTGCATAAACTTGTTGTAGTCGCCATGCTGACTGTAGCTGCCGAGCGGGGTGCGTCCTGTCAGCGCGTGTTTTTTCATCAGCGCCACCAGCTTAGACGCTGATGTCTCCATCTCATGCCGGAGCTGCGGGTTACTGCTAATCTCTTCGCTGCGGCTATGCAGCCCCAGCAAAATCATTTCGACGTTATCGCGGGCGACGGTACCGGGCGCACTGGCGAGCTGACTGCGCAGGGTGTCAATCGTATCGGCCGGGATGCCCAGCGCAGGTAACGTCCGGGTTAACGCCTGCTCAACCTGCTCCTGGCGAAACTGTTGTGCACTATGCAGACTTTGTGGCCTGTCGGTCGCCACCCGGGCGGTGCGCGACGTGATATGAATATCAAAATGCTGCCCCAGCGTGAGGTTGATGTTGCGCACGCTGTTGATCGGTAAACGTGGAGGGGGTGAAGACGCTTTTGATGAAGCAATATTTCTTAACCCACTCAGGAAATTAACGCCGCTCATCCCAGACATAGGCCGTCCTCATATTAGATATTAAAGAATGATTTATCGGATTCAAGTAAAGAGGTGATCGTACTGCTCAGCACTTTAATCAGGTTGTCAAAGACTGAGTTGGCAGTGGTATATTTTTGCGTCATTACCTGCATAAAATTCTGGTACTTATCCGCCTGCATATCAAAACCTGCCAGCCAGGCCTGATACTGTGCAGAATCCACTTGTTTTGTTGTTCGCCCAAACGTATTGGCTATTGAGTCCTTGATCGTATTCAACGGAGTTGTGTCCAGGGCTACCCACGCGCCACCGCTGTCGTTGTAATGGATACAGCTATCAGGCAGACCCATCTCTTTCGCCCACTTTTTGGCATCCGCCTCTGAGGCAGATTTACCCTGACCAGGATAGAGCGGGTAGCTGGAGTATTGAGTAATCAGAGATTCTAAATTGTCAAGTATTAGATGGGATTGAATCATTATCTTTCCATCCGTTCCTGCTGTGACATATTTTGAAAAATTCGACTTAAAGTCGGCAAAATCGCTAAAGAAGGCGTTAAAACCTGACAGAATATCGGTGTAGGTTGAAAGATAGCTGTCGTTAATTTCACTGATGCTCTCCTGCAGAAAGTCAAAAATATCCCAGCTGGAGATGATCGCTTTATCATCGGCAGAGACGGCGGCACCGAAGGTTTCAAGCTGGCTGAGGCGTATTTCAGGCTGTAGCGTTGTTTCCACTAAGGCCGACGCAGTATCCGTGCTTTCCTGAGGCACAACCTCTCCCTCCTGCGCACGTAGCTCAAGCAGCGACAGCTGCATATCGTGCTGGATCAGGCGCAGCGCCGGGGAGCGATCCTGTTCCAGCGCCTGCGCAAGATCGTTACTCCACTTCGCCTGCCCCTCCGCTTTTGCCTGAAAACTCGCCGCCGTGACCTCAGCTTCAGATAAGGGGTTCAGCTGCGCAGGCATCACCAGCTTACGCGCAACTGTCACGCTGTTTTCTGACCAGCGCGCGACCCGCTGCGTGAGCGAGGATCCGCCGGGGGACGTGCCCGTCTCCGGCGTGACGGGGTATTGCGTCCCGCCTTCTGCTGCCGTGCTGGGTTGCAGGGGATTGACCGCCGTTGCCATGCTGACCTGCCGATGGCCCGGCGCTATCGCGGTTGTTTGTCTTATATCCATTGCAGGCATCCTGTGAAAGCAGGCCACCGCTCCGGGGCGGCCTGCCGGGTTTGATTAACGCGACATGTTGTTGGCAACGGTACTGCCAGCATCGGCATTGGACGTGGCGGCCTGTTGCATCGCCGCCATCAGCGCGGCAATCACTGCGGCATCAGCTTCAGCCTGTTTTTCTTTCTGGCTGGCAGTTCCTTCATGCATACGGGTATTCCCATCAGCAATCATCCGTTCTGACTGAGCCTGCGAGGCATCCATACCAAACTGAGATCCGGCAAGCCCCCCAGCGGAGCTGGCTGACATGGAAATGGCCTGGCCCTGCTGCTGCCGACGCTGACCATCCAGCTGCATATGCCCGAATTCAAACTCATGTTCGGTCTGACGCTGTTGATGATTCTGAGCCGGACGGCTCAGCGCAGCGTGGTCACGCTGAATCCGATCGGGCGTGTCGGCGGCGAGTTTGCCCGCATTGCCATTAACGGCTGCAGCGCCTGGCAGCTGGCTGCCAGTCTTAACCTGTCCGGTGTGATTCAGCGTCGCTGAACGGTTCTGTGCCGTCATCGATGGCGCTTTATGGTTATTCAGCGCGGATTTTTGCGTACTGATACCGCGATGTGATTGCGCGGTCCCCACAGCAGTCATGCCAAAGCTGGTGGCGGCGCCCGTGATAAGCTCGTTACGGCGCGCCCTACCCGAGGCGATCTCTTTATCAGCCGCAAGCTGCGTTGACTTAAAGCTCAACTTGCCTGATTCAACCGCGCTGGTTCTGTCAGCGTCGCGCATTTTGAACTGGCTATGCATCAAATCAACCATCAGCTGCGATTTTGCACTCATTGCGCCGTCCAGCAATCCGCTGCCCGCCTGAGAACGACGTTCTTTACTGGAAGACTGCTGTTCCTGGCCAGCACCCTGCTCACCGCTCGCGGCACTGCTATCCTGACGCTGCACGTTAGACGCGCTGAAGTCGATGTTTCCTGGCGAGGAAGCGTGGTTTTCGCTCTTGCTGGTCACCTCACCGGCACGCTCCTGCTTCACCTGTATCGTCTGCAGACGCCCGCCAAACTCCTGAAACTGCTGTCGCAGCAGGCTGCTGTCCGGCGCAACGGCAGGCGCCGTGATGTCAGGCGCGATGCTCTTCTGCACCTCTGCCAGTTTTCCCTGCCCCAGCAGCACGCTCACCATGCTGCTACTGCTGACTTCTTTGCCCGTTTTTTCTGTTTCGCGAACGGCAACTTTCTGGGATGACGTTATTTCCGCGCTGTCAGACAGCGGTCGTTTCAGGGTGATAAAACTGCCAGAGTTGTTGATCATTGTCATAGGTCGATTCCTTAAGTTAATTACGCAGAAAGATTACGCATATTGCGCAGAACGACACGGCCTGTTTCCTGCTGTTTCATTAGCGCCTCAGACAGATTGCTGGTCATGGCGGTAATATTTTCCTGTTCACGCTGAAAATAATCGATAAAGCCTTTCATCTGCTCGCGACTAATATTCACGCTGGCTTCATTAATTTTAAGCGTGGCCAGCAGGCGCGAAATATCTTCCTGCAACTTACCGACCACGCTATTCCCCACCATACTGCTGCCTGCGCTGGCTAAATGTGTATACTGGCCCAGCAGCTCCATGTTTTTAATAAAAGTCGCTTCAACTTTGACCAGGGTTTTACTGGTCAGCTTGCCGGCGTTTTTTAACATCGACGGCACGATTTTTTTCATTGTCTGTTTAACCGCCACCTTCACCGATTCAGTAATGAGATTGCTCAGGACTTTACCCATATTCTTCATTAAATACTGACCGGCTGATTTGGCAACGTAGGCCAGTGCCACCATCACTGCGACCGCCGCTACTGCGATGACAACCGAGTGAACGGTGTCCATCATATTTAAGCCGGTCGCGTTATCGATGGCTTTCATTAACAGGCCCAGCGGGGTTTTATCAAAAACCTCCGTCACGACCTTGCCCATAATGTCCATCAGAGGCTGAAGGACATGTTTCATCAGCGGTTCCATCACCATCGACGTTAATGATTTGCCCGAGATCGCCTCGCTGATGCCGTCCGCCGCCATCAGGCCAATCCCCACCGCCATCAGCGCAAGGCCGGCACCGCCAAAAATTGACGTGGCGGCACCAACCACGATAGCCAGCCCCCCCAGAATATCGGCCACGCAGCCCGCGATTTTGCTGGTCTCTTCCGCTTTACGTACTTTTTCCTGATACTCGTCCGACTTCTTCGCCATCTCTTTCTGACGTGCCGCCTGCAAAGCCTCGGAAGTCGTCAGATCGTTCTTCAGCTTATCCACTGACAGATCGCCCATCATCTGAATACACTGCCCGATGATCAGCGCCAGCGTGCCCGCTGACGAGTTACTGGCGGTGCTTCGCGGCAGCGGCAGCAAATTTGTTTCAGCCTGTCGATTGGCGGCGCTCATCGCCTGCTGATTTTTCTGCTTCGCGCTCTCTACCGCTGAGGCGCTGCTTTTTTGTTCGCTGTTCAGTGCCTTAACATTGCTTTGCGCTTCACTTACCGCTTGCCTGGCTGCCGTCACCGCCTGTTTTGCAGCGTCGTAATCCACTGCATTCGGTTCAAGCTGACTCAGCGCCTGCTCTGCCTCGCTTAGCGACTGTTGCGCGCGCGTGAGTTCGCCCTTAGCCGCGTCGAGCTTTCCCACGACAGTCTGATAGTGATCGCTGGCCTGCTGTAACTGCTCTTCAGTCTGCCTGATCTGTTCGGCCTGCGCATTTGACACGTTTTGCGAAATCTGTCGGCTGAGCGAAAGTTGATTTAAATTATCCACCAGTTGATTCACCGAAGATTCACCGTTCATCTTCAGCATGGTGCCGAGAAAAAACATCACTCTGGCGGTGTTGCCGGCTGGCATCTCAGGCGCCGCCAGCTCCGGCACACCAGCGGCATTGGTCACCTGATTAACCTGCTGCGCAATACTTCTGGCCTGTTCAGCCGTAATGGTCACTTTGCGCTGCGCCACCGACTGCATTGCCTGCTGCTGATCGACCGTTCGCTCATTCCGATTCTGAATGACCTCCTGTTGCTCACTTTTCGCAGCCGCGATGTGACTGGTCACTCGCTTGTTTGCCACGTTTCTTCGGTCGGATTCCGTAGCGACCTCATTATCGTGTTTTTTCAGTGCGGCTAATGCTGCACCCGATTCTCCAGCTATTTTCATAATGACTCCTTAAAGCACCCCTATTTATCCTGCGCCATCCTCTTTCAGGTTCGATCTGATGGTCTCCAGGAACAGTCGTGACTTCTCAACCAGTTTGCTGTCCTCACAGCGCTTTACGATCAGTTCAAAACATTGCATCGCTTTTACTGCCTGACCAGATAAAAGATGACACTGGCCGCTGTAAAAGACCGGGTAAAAGTTGTCATCCGCAATGACGTAAGCCAGTGAATAAAAGTCGCAGGCTTTTTGATATTTTTTCTTAAGCTGATTAACCGCGCCAAGACCAATAAAGTAATCAGCATTATTTAAATCGTACATGGAGAGAAAGCTAAAAAAGCGTTCTGCGTCATCCAGTCGCCCCTGCTGATAAAACTGATAAGCATGAGCATATAAATTGTCCATCATCTCATCAGAGACCTGATGAATATCCTTCAGGCTGGCGCCCTGATTGATTGTGGAGATCAGTAAACGACTTAACTCTTCTTCGTTAACCGTATCGGTTTTATTATTCATCTGTTTTTTCACCTTGAATGCACTCTCTTTTATGCATAAAAGACAGCGTTAGTTTATCGGAAAGAATAAAGATTACTTTTTAGAAACGATTAAATTTCAGTATGGGTATGTTCCCGACTCCAGGCGGTTTCCACCTCTTCCAGCCAAATCAGCAGTCGGATAATGGCTTCCAGCTCTTCCAGCTGCACCAGAGAATAGCGTTTGTGGGTGCGGTATATTTTCCGGGCAAGGCGGACATCCTCTACCACGGGCACCCCGCATTTCTCTGCCCAGGCGCGCACCGCCAGCGCCCGCTGGTTCTTCTCAATCACTGAAATAAACGGAATCGGTGTGATCTCTATGTTTTGATAGATACCGATAGCAATGTGCGTCGGGTTCGCGATAATGACCTTCGAGCGCTCAATATCGGCTTTGGTCTGTTCAGAGAGCAGCTCCTCATGCAGCTCCCGGCGTTGCGCCTTGACTTCCGGGTTCCCCTCCTGCTCTTTGTGCTCGCGTTTCACCTCCTGTTTATCCATTTTGAGATCTTTGATGTGCAGAAAATATTCGGCCAGCACATCCAGCACCACGACCGCCAACAGGCAACCCAGACAGAGCAATAACAGGTGGTTTAACAGCGTGCCCCACTGGGCCAGCAGCATCTGCGGCTTCGCCCAGACCTGACCTAAAATTATCCGCGCCTGCTGTTGCCAGAACATTTTCGCTGCGACAACAAAGCAGCTGAAATAGAGACAGGTTTTGACCAGCTCTTTCAGCGAGCGCAGGCTGAACAGCTTTTTGATCCCGTTGATGGGGTTGAGCGCCCCTAAATTGATTTTTAACGCTTTTACCGCCATTAAAAACCCGGTTTGCAGCAACGTTGGCAGCGCGGCAGCCACCACGCACAGCGCAATAAAAGGCATCAGCAGCCTGAATCCTGACCACAGCAGCGCGGTGACGTAGCCCTTCACCGGCATATCAAAATCTGACATCAGCAGCTGGCGTATTTCAGGTACCAGGCCGCTGAGCAGCGGCGAATTAATAATCATCTCGGCCCCCACCAGAATAAGGCAGGTCGTGATGACGTCTTTGCTTTTAAAACTCTGCCCTTTTTCCGCTGCATCCCGCTTTTTTTTACGCGTAGGCTGTTCGGTTTTATTGGATGACACGCGAACTCCTTAGCGTCCTGCCCAACCGTCGGGCATGGAAGGTTCCGGGATTAACCGGATCACTTCATGCGGTATCACGGGGCCGAAATAGAGCACCAGCAGCAGAAAAGCGATAAGGCTTTTTAACGATAACGCCAGTGAAAAGGCATTCATCTGCGGGCAATAGCGCGACAGTAAACCAAGGAAGATTTCCACCAGTAAAAAGACGGAGATGGCCGGACTGGCTAAAACCAGACTCTTGCCCACCAGCAGCGTCAGGAAGTTAATCGCATGACGCAGGTTCGGCAGAGTCATACTGAGCGGAGGCCACAGCGTCAGACTTCGTTCAATCACCTGAAACAGCAGAAGCATCCCGCCGTTCTGTAACACGACGACCGCCGCAAAAATATTGAAAAAGTTGGCCAGCTCGGAGGTATCGATTCCCGTGAGTGGGTCGATGCTGCTACTCAGCGTGGCACCGCGCTGGTTATCGATGATGCAGCCCATGGCATGCAGCACCCATACGGGAAAGCAAAGCGCGCAGCCCAGGGCAATGCCTATGACCACCTCTTTTGCCAGCAGGGCAAGGTAATCAACGGTGGAGATCGCACTGAGCAGGGAAACATCGCCTGGCCACAGCGCTATGCCGCATAGCATCACTACCGGCATACGCACCGCGCCCGTAATTACCGAGCTATTAAGAAACGGCAGTATCATAAAGACCGGCATCAGGCGTGCGGACATCATTACCGCTGCCAGCAGCCACTGGTGGAGGAACTCGTAGAGGTGAAGATCCATCATCAGCCTACCGTTTGAATGCCAGCGCGATCACTTCACGACCGTAATTTAACAACACTTCGCCGTACCAGCCGGAGAGCAGAAACAGGCAGAGGATGACGCAGATTAATTTGATCCCAAACGGCAGCGTCTGTTCCTGTAGCTGAGTGATGGTCTGTATCAGCCCCACCACCAGACCCACCACCGTTGCGACAACAATCGGCGCGGCGGAGAGCATCAGAACCAGGAACAGCACCTTATTAGAGGCAAAGACAATATCATTCATTCTCGCGCGCTCGCCGTTAGCTCATCAGATCGATATATTGCCCAATCAGTCCTTTTGACAGCAGCGTCCAGCCGTCGAGCATGACAAACAGCAGCAGCTTAATCGGCACCGACAGCGTGACAGGACTCATCATCATCATCCCGAGTGCCAGCAGTACGCTGGAGATAATCAGGTCGATCACCACGAAGGGCAGATAAAGATAGAAACCGATCTTAAAGGCGCTTTTAATTTCACTCAGTGCGTAAGCGGGCATTAGCGCCAGGATGGAGGGTTCAGCAGCCTCTTCTTCGACGTTGTCACTGATGGTTTTACGCTGTGCCTGGTCAAAAAAACGGGTCAGTCCGGCATCGGAATATTTTTTTAAATAGCCGCGATAGGCATCCAGCCCCGTCTCCATAAACTGCGCCACCGAAGCCACGCTGTGATAATCAACCTGCTCTTCCTGCCAGTTGCTGTACCCCTGCCTGACAACCGGTGCCATCACCATCAGCGCCAGCATTAACGCCACAGCATTGAGTGTCATATTCGAGGGGATTTGCTGCAGTCCCAGTGCGTTTCGCACCATAACAAAAACAATAGAGAATTTTACGTAACAGGTTCCACAGGCGATGAGAAACGGCAATAAGGTGCTAAACGACAAGAGGACAATCAGGGAAATATCATTATCCATGTCCGCTTCCGTCATTCAGCGTATTGATTTCCACCCCCATCCTATCGTCCAGCCAGATCAACGCCCCTTTTGCCACCGCCATGCCGTTTGCCAGTACGGTTATGCTTTCCTCCGCCCCTGGCGTGCAGGGAATAACGCCGCCATTCAGCAACTGCTCGCACTCGTCAAAGGAGACTACGCGTTGCTCAAGTAAAAAGGTCAGTTTTATCGGGATAGCTGAGCGGCCCTGCAGCGTGGTTTGTTGCCAGTCCACCTCAACATCCTCTTCGCCTGCCTCCGGCTGGTGCAGGGATTCGTCATATGCCTCAATAGTCATGTCTTCTCCTGAGGAGTGAAAGATGCCCAATTTTTTGCCCTGCGATGTCACCCAGTGTGTAAGGCGGTTAACCAGTAAAACGTCGCCACAGGTCAGCTGATGCAACCCGGGAGAATGAAACTGCGATTCACCCAGCTCGAAATTCAGCCTCACCGGCAGGTTGCCGCGTAGTAGCGGCGCTGCCTGCCCCTGCCCCTGCCCCTGCCACGCTGGCAGCGCGGTAAGCCAGATAAACCCCTGTGGCGCCGCAACCACGGGCCATTTCCGGCTGCTTTTTTCCGTTTCCTTTAGCCAGCTGGCCGTGACAATCCGTTGATAAGCCAGCTCGTCAGGCGACAGGGAGAGCGGCTGCGGCATCGCCAGAAACAGCGCGACAATCTCATCGTCGCGCAGTGCCTGCGGCGCAAGACCGGCATAATCTGGCTGAACATGATTCAGCCAGACCAGCGGGTCAATGACGCCACACCAGCCGCTGTCGGTGGTGAAGGACAACAGCTTTTTACCTTCAGGAAAGGCACAGCAGTTCAGCCGCTGTCCGCTGCGATTCCAGTGCATCAGGTAACGATTAAACACCCTTTCCTCTGCGGAAAGTTGACGCAATCGTGACCGAAACATCAGCTCTCCTCCTCATCATTGTGATGTGGCTGCGGCTGGCGGCGTTCCGGATGTTCATCCATCTGCCACGACTGAGACTGTGCCTGGGGACGCGCCAGCAGCGACTCGCCCAGACGATCGCGAACCATCTCCGTCGAGGGCTGAAACAGCAGCTGGTTAGGCTGGGCGCTGATGTCAACCTGGCCGCCGCCCCAGCGAAGGAACTGATAGCTGAGTTTCATGCCGCCCGCCTTCTCCATCGGCTCCTTTGGGGGCGCGATGGGGGCAGCCTGCGCGGTAAACCAGGCCTCTTCTGCCCTGACGGCAGCCGGACTGCCGGAAGAAGGCAGTGCGGTCTGCGCGACCAGTCCAGCCTGCACCGCGCTTTCTTCAGCGGTGCGCGGCAAATCAGGACGCGACTCAGGCGCGGTGACAGCGCCCTGATCCCCCTTTGCTGAACGCATCTGCTGCGCGGGCGTTATCGTGACAGCGCCGTGCCGGACGACGGATGAGGCCACCCCATCCTCTGCCGCGATGACGGATGCCGGTGCAATGGCCGAATTCAGGCTCGGCTGTGGACGTGCTGGTGATACGCCTGATGTCAGCGGCTGGGACATCACCGGGCTGCTGCGGCTCCCTTGAGGGGGCTGCACCGGGCTGTTGCTGTTTCCCGGGGTGAGCTGTGCGGCCAGCCTGTGGGGCAGCGGCAACTTACCTGCTGTCTCAATGGCCGGGCGGGGATCCGTGTGCTGTTCCTGACTGACAACGGCCCCGGCAATCGCCGCATCCAGTTGCGGCGCACTCTGCGCTATCAGAGGCAGAACCAGCATCTCCAGCTGGTCGAGATGACAGCACTTTTTCTTTTTTTGTCGCAGTGCGTCATTCAGGGCTGGGGAGGGATCTGCTGCGTCAGCCGCCGGTTTGATCGGCGTGACACGCTGATTAACGTTGATTGGCATAAATGCTCTCCTCGGCGTCATTGTCCTCAACACGTTGTCGCTTTAGCTGATGCTCGCGACGAAGGCGTTGATAACCTGTTTCATATTTTTTTTGTTTGCGGATCAGCAGCTGGCGTCTGATCTTCTGCTGTTCAATGTCGATGCCGGCCTGTTCGATCGCCTGCCGGATGGCCGCTTCCTGCGTTCGCAGTTCTGCCTGTCGGGTTTTGATCACTGCCTGTTTACGCTGAATGGAAAACAGGCTGTTGCGCGTGGTCATACCCTGCGGCGCCAGACTCTGGGCCAGCAACCGCAGCGAGGCGCCCTGGTCCGCCAGCTCCGCTAACCGCTGATGAAGCTGACGCAGCCGGGTCTCACCCTGTGCCAGGGCGCTTTCACACTCCCTCTGCGCCCAGCTATTACGGCTTAGCAGTCGGGTATAGCTAACCCGCAAGCTCATGCAGCCTCTCCAGCGTCGCGGCAAAGGCGCTGCGCTCATCAACCGGCTGGCACAGCCAATGGTTGATGGGCTGCTGCTGACGCATCGCCAGATCGTTTTCCGCATTCATACCGGGTTTGTACTCCCCCAGCTCAACCAGCAGCTGCATCTCCTCTGCTTTCGCCATTAACCGGCGCACCAGCGCGTTAAGCTGCTGATGCTCAGGGGTCATGACCTGGCTGCTGACGCGGCTGACGCTGCGTAACACGTCTATTGCGGGATAGTGATTCTTCGCCGCCAGTTTGCGGCTCAGATAGATGTGACCATCCAGAATTGAGCGGATTTCGTCGGCAATGGGATCGCCGTCGTCCTCGCTCTCCAGCAGGATGGTGTAAAACGCGGTGATGCTGCCGGTATGCATATTGCCGGGACGTTCCAGAATGCGCGGCAGCGCTTCAAAGACAGAGGCGGGATAGCCCCGGCGGGCAGGCGCCTCACCTGAGGCCAGCGCAACATCACGCAGCGCACGGGCGTAGCGGGTAATGGAGTCAAGGAACAGCACGACCCGGTCGCCGCGGTCGCGGAAATATTCCGCCACGGTCGTCGCCACCAGGGCGGCATTGGCGCGATCCAGCGCAGAGACATCAGAGGTAGCCGAAACAATAATGCAGTGCTGCTGGCGACCGGACTGCTTCAGCGCATCGACCAGTTCCGTCACCTCACGACCGCGCTCGCCGATCAGGGCAATGATAAAAATATCGGCCTCGGCGTTGTTGATCAGCATCTGCATCAGCATCGTTTTACCGCAGCCCGCAGAGGCGAAGATCCCCATACGCTGACCCACACCGCAGGTCAGCAGGCCATCTACCGCCCGGATGCCGGTAATAAAAGGTTCCTCAATGCCCGCACGCTGATGCCATGGCGGTGCGCTGCTCTCCACCGGGCGATAGTCAACCGTGGAGTCCGGCCGTGGAGGTTCAGGACAAAGCCGCTGGATAACCGTGCCACAGGGATCGAGCACGCTTCCCGCCAGCGCTGGCGAGAGCGCCATCTGCAGACGCTGGCCGGTAGAAGCCAGCACCGCTTCGCTGGAGAGCCCCACTGCGCCGCCCATCAGGCTCAGCGTCATCACATCATCATGGAAACCGATGATCTGCGCGCGTCCCACCGGCTCCCGACTTTCGCAGTCCGGGTAGATGTTGCAGAGGTCGCCTATTTTTCCGCCCGGCAGTCGCGCCTCAATGATGGGGCCACTCAGGCGCAGCGGATGCGCCAGCCGACGGGTGAGTGTAAGCAGATCCATTAACGCAGCGCGTCCATAAAGGCATTCTGCGAGGCCATAAACTGCTCCAGCACCTCGGCAAACAGCAGGCCACTGGTCAGATAGTGGGATTTAACGTGGCATTTCAGCACCAGGCTACCCTGATCGTTAACCAGCTGCAGCTGGTCGTTCCCCGACCACGGGAAGGAGGTCATCAGCAATTCCAGCAGGGCTGGCGCTTTCTGCATGACCAGATAATTGTTCTCTTCATGTAAGCGGGTCCACAGCCAGATATCCCCCTCGTTCTCATTGATATAAATGGAATTGCCATTCTTGCATTCAATTTCAATGGTGGAGTTTCCGTCAAATGACCCCATCTGTTCTTCATCACAGCCACTTTCCCTGAGAGCTGACCGTAATAATTCGGCAATATCGATATAGTGCATAGTAATCACTCCAACTTAAATATGACGAACCACATCCAGCGTGACTGATTCAGCCACTTCGGAATATGAAATAACGTCTAAATGCTTATAGCGTGATGAAACAAAAACTTTTGCAAAGCGCCGGACATCCACCGCACAGAGCACCACAATATCGGTGTGTGCATAAGGCAGGCTGTCCATCACCAGTGAGAAGCGGTCGCTGATTTCATCGGCAGCGGCAGGGTCAAGATTTAAAAATGCGCCTGAAGAGGTATTACGGATCCCCTGCCGCAGGCGCTCTTCAATATCACTGCTTAACATCACGACCCGCAGCAGGTTATTAATAGCGAACTTATGTGAGATATAACGCGCCAGCGCGCCCCGCACGTGTTCCACCAGATTGATGACATCCTTTTCGCGGGGCGCCCAGACGGCCAGTGCCTCCAGGATGAGCTTCATATTGCGCACCGAAATCCGCTCTGCCAGCAGACGTTGCAGGACTTCGCCGATACGTTGCACCGTAGCGTGACGCAGCACTTCTTTAATCAGATCCGGATATTTTTCTTCCAGCGCGTCCAGCATGTGTTTGGTTTCCTGGATGCCGAAAAACTCATTGACGTTAAGCACCAGCGAGGCCGAAATAAGACAGTAGAGATCGTCCACTGCCGGACGCAGCTGGAAGCCCAGTTCCTTCAGTAGCGGTGCCGCGTCAGCCATGACCCAGCTGACGTTGTTCTGCTCGATGCGGTCGATCCCAAGCGTGGCCAGCTCAGCCGAGCCGTTAATCACACGGAGTCGATCACTGATTACGCTGAAGCTGTCGGACTTGATCTCGTTGACCAGCAGAACCGCCTCACCCGTTTCCAGATAGTCAACATTACGCAGCACCAGCTCCGGCAGATGGATCCCGTAATCGACAAAAAACTGATTGCTGAATACCCGGGCAGCATCCGCCTTTGTCAGGATCTGATGAACATCTTCCGCCACTAACAGGATCAGGGGCACCGCATCCGCTGCCACACCCTGTAAATGCGTGATCACCCCGGAAGAGGCTTCCTGACCCGCATCCCCTGTCGGCGGCGCATCGCTGCTTATCGCCGTCTCGCCCGCCGCGGCAGTAGCGGCGGCCCGGTGACGGATGAAGAACAGACCCGTCAGCGCCAGCGCGAGGATCAAAAAGGTGAAAAATGGGAAACCTGGCAACGTCCCAATGCCCAGCGCAATCAGGGCAGCAATAATCAGCACGAAAGAGTTGCCCAGCAGCTGACCAACCATGGTCTGCCCCATGTTATTGCCTTCGCCGCTGACGCGCGTCACGATCAGACCGGCGCTGATGGCAATCAACAGCGAAGGGATCTGCGCGACCAGGCCGTCACCGATGGTCAGCTGCGTATAGGTGTGCAGTGCGGTGGACATATCCATGCCATGCTGTGAAACCCCCACGCTAACGCCGCCGATCAGGTTGATGAAAATCACGATAATGCAGGCAATGGCATCGCCTTTAATAAACTTCATGGCCCCGTCGAATGAACCGTAGAGCTGGCTCTCTTTCTCCAGCAGCACGCGACGATCCTTCGCTTCGTCCGTATCAATTGAGCCATTTTTCAAATCGGCATCGATGCTCATCTGCTTGCCGGGCATACCATCAAGTGAGAAGCGCGCAGCGACTTCGGCTACTCGTTCCGATCCCTTGGTAATCACCATAAACTGCACGATGGTCACTATGGCAAAAATCACGAATCCCACGATCAGATTCTCGCCGATAACAAAGTCACCAAAACTTGAAATGATTTCGCC
>Ga0157359_1000430_pt1 | contig 15301 bp, 7 predicted proteins | sample AttcapACBM3_FD_111482 | JGI IMG/M metagenome (GOLD analysis project Ga0157359, IMG submission 111482) | Fungus gardens microbial communities from leaf cutter ant in Botucatu, State of São Paulo, Brazil - Atta capiguara ACBM3 | ecosystem: Host-associated > Fungi > Mycelium > Unclassified ...
AACATCCTCTCCTTCTCAAAATCTTTGCTGAATGTTGCTCCTATTGATTAAAGCTCTGACTATTATTGCTGTTGGTCTTATCTTGTTCCCCATTCTCAAGCGCTACTTTCTTAAAGACCCATTTGTTAACATTCCGGGGCCTCCGTCAACTTCTATTTCAACTGGTGACTTTGACGTTTCCCTACTATACATACCCCGACTCAGGCCTCCGTAAAGGCAACTTTCTGGACCTATTTAACGCGGATGGTTGGAAATTTCATCATCACATCGCCTCAACATGTATGACAAGTTCTTTTTCACTTTGACTTCCCGTTGACCGCATCCAATTAGACGGTGGTGTCTCCAAGATAAATGCACTTCTCGGGGTGCGAACCCATAAAATAAAATGTTACTAAACAAGCCCAATTCACACCCATAGGAAAAGCAACTCTATGTTTTTGATCCGAGTGCACTGTACAGGATCATTGTCAAGGTGAACAAATGGGTATCACAGTCTTCTCCTTGCTTATTTCTACAGAATGGTCATTTGTGGATCCTAACGGAGCGTTTTCGCAAGTGAGCAGTCATTTTTTCGGTTCTGGGGGTTAAATAACCAATTGTTTAGTGCCAATCTTACTTTTTTTGGTCCTAGTATCGTCGCTTCTCTTGGTAGGTCTTGTGGCTTATCATTCGGTTAGAATAACATGTCGTTAGGCGACACCCATCGCAGACATAGGAAACTGTTGAATCCCGCATTCTCTATAACGAGTCTCAGAGAAATGGGTATGATCCTCCTTCCTCATTATTCACTTTGTCTAAATCTTGTAGTCCCTATGTTCCACTCCATTAGCGTCAAGGTGGGCCAGTCGTCAGATCGTAACTACTGTGCACTTATTATAAGTTGTACCAAGTTGCGCGAGTCCGTTTCGTCCCAAGTCCGGTATGGCTCGAAGGAACTCGACATGTACACCTGGTTTAATCGAGCAGCTCTGGAAATTATTGGCCAGACAGGGTTAGGTTATTCATTTGACAATCTCAATCCTGATGCCCCGGAGCATGAATTCACCAAATCCGCAAAGGAACTTGTGTAAGCTATCCTGTTATCTCATATTATTCCAGATCTTTCAGTATTTTTTACTAGACCAGCTGCCGTTCCCATAGCTTTTGCCCTTGCCTATATTTTGCCATGGGCGTCAAACATTGGGTCCAAGCGGTTTCGTCGATGGGTCGTAAATATTACACCATGGCCTGCACTTCATCGTGTTAGAGATATTATTGATGTCATGCATCGCACATCCACGAGGATCTACAAAGAAAAAAAATCAGCCTTTATGAAAGGCGATTTACAGCAGCAGCTCGGGGAAGGGAAAGATATCATCAGTATCTTGAGTAAGTGATTCCTGATTGTCGTGTTACCTTCTCTCATTTCCATTTTAGTGAAAGAAAATATGCATGCTGAAGAGCAAGATCGTATGTCAGAAGAAGAAGTTATAAGCCAGGTGAGCTATATGGCGTATGCCTTGAGATCCCTTACATATATTAATTTGAGTGTAGATTACGTATGTGTGTGTCTGCAGTCTGCTTCCCATCAGGGGTTCATTCGTGTTAGGACAATCATCTTTGCGGCCACGGATACGACGTCTTCGGCTCTCGCCCGCGTATTTCTTTTGCTTGCCTCCCACCCAGAACAGCAGCAGAGGCTTCGTGAAGAAATTGTTGTAGCGCGCCATCACGACGAGCACCTTGATTATGACGCTTTGAATAATTTACCCTACATGGATGCCATCATTAAGGAGACACTCCGTCTGTGAGTCCTCGCGCCCAGTTACAAGGGTATTCTAATTACCATTAGCTATCCTCCGGTGTCACAGCTTAGTCGGGTGTACTCCCTTTTCACTGTTTTCGAGTTCTTGTTGCTAACTATCATCAGCGCCACAGAAGATGATTTATTACCTCTTTCAACTCCAATCAAAGGGCAAGATGGTACAGAAATAACAGAAATTTTTGCTCCGAAAGGGACCACTGTCGATATCTCCGTTATTGGTGAATGTGAGTCCATAATTACCTGAATGCATCATTGACCGCAGATCCAGGTGCGAATCGCAACCCTGCTGTATGGGGACTGGATGCCTTGGAATGGAAGCCAGAGCGTTGGCTGGCAGATTTGCCCAAGTCGGTTCTGAATTCCCCCAACGCCGGGGTATATTCTCAGCTGTAGGGTACCTTGATTGTGCTTAAATTAACTCATGTTGATTCATCCCTCAGCTTGACATTTATGGGTGGTCCGCGCTCTTGCATGTACGTCATCTTTTTCTTCGACAAAAATCGAGACTGACAGCTACTGTAAGAGGATTCCAATTCTCACTACTTGAAATGAGTATGTTACCTTCGCTTCATGAGATTGATTACTCAATCTCTACAGAGGTGGTGATTTGTGACCTCGTTGCTTCATTTTCTTTCAAGGAAAGTGATAAATTGATCAAGTGGGATATGGGAAGCATAGCTAGCCCTCGCGTTGGGAGTGAAAAGGCTCATACGCTGCCATTACTAGTAACCCCACTGATCTGATTTCTATAGTGGAACATGTATTCTTCTCCAATGTAAGAAGCAATTTTGTTTTCTGGAAGTAATTTGTTGTCTAGCCTTTGGTAGCCTGAAAAGAACTCTAAATCAGTAGTTCAAGTAGCAATAGCAGTAGGAAACATTGAGAAAGTTCTATCATTTCATAAAGCTTGGATCAGTGTAAATTAGCTACAAGGAAATTATTGTAGAAGCTATTGCAGTTGTGCTTAGAATAGTAAACTAATTGATAGAGAAGATTCTTCTATGATTAGGATAGGTCTTGGATATTCCTATTTCTCTAAGCCTTAAAAGGCAGTAAATATCTCAGAGGGTTCCAGAATGAGGAACATGACAAAGGTGGGTGTTATGCTCTTTACTGAATATATACTACTCATCTGAAATAGCAATAAAGAAAGAAAATTTAACTGAGGCAGTCCATGCATTGGTCCAAGTATCAGAGCTGTAAATGATGGACTCTATTTTATTTTCATTTTTCATTTCATTTCTTTTAACTTAAGGTCAGGGTTTAGTGTGACTGTCACACATTGGTCACAAGTCACAAAATGTCACAAGTCATGTGTCACAGAAGGACATAGAAGGTTCCAGAATGATGATATCATACCATATATCAATGGCATGTAATATGCATGCTCTTTAGGATAGGCTAGGTTTAGTGCAGCATGGACCAACAGCCCAGTGTATATAAGTAGGATACATTGTACTTAGAAACTCAATTGAGTTCTCTTGTATTAACTCTAATACAAAATCTCTTTCTTGACTTCACTTTATAAGTCTTAAATTATAACCAAGCATATTGCTATAGTCTAAGTGGTCATGCAGTAATATAATGATCTCTATTCAAACAAGTCTTTATAGACCTTCATAAAGTACAGAATGACTTAAACCTAACTCTTATAGACAAACAATAAAAAACTATTATTAGGTGTAGTTTACATCAGAGAGTGAAAGTCTATGGAATTAGCTTGGGAATGTATAGAGTATAGAAACTCTATGCAATGAGCTCAGTAATATAGATTTGTCAGAATGACCTTGGCTTCAGCTTATGTGTTACACCATCTGTCTGTTATGTAGTCACAACTTCAAATGAGTGGATGAAGTCTAAGATGAAAGTAAGTGCTGATTGTTGGTGTGTTACCATTGAACATTAGAGATTGAGTTCAATAGAAGTTATCTTTGTTGATTATCAGACTAGTCAATTACAGTATAATTACTAGTCTTATATACAAGTCAGATAGTTAGGAGATGCTCAGAGATTTTAGTATACAGTCATGAGCAGAGGTTTTAGTAATAAAACACTGATAGAGATTTGTTACATCAATGTCACAGAGATGTGTTGCAAGAAGGATGACTGTCATGGAAGGTGGGCTTGTGTTGGAGATGTTATAATGACAACACTGCTGTAGGGACATATTTCAGAATGGGTAGACTTGACATATGATAACTATACAGAGTTGAATGAAAACAGGAAGACTCTGAGTTAATATTTAAATGAAATCCTTACCAAAGTCTTAGATTACTGACATAAAGTGTTAATATCTTAGGTAATCTAATATCACTTGCTACTTTGGTATTCTGGTATCAAATACTATAAACAATAGACTTGGTTTTATTTTATTTTATATCTCTTTTTATTTATTTATTTAGTTTTTATTTCTATTTTTCTTATTTTGACTTAGGTAGTGGAGTTGTTAAAGGTGTTGGGAATATAAGCTTTTATATGTGTTAGCTCTGCTAGTATCTTGACTAGGAGCTATAAGATAAATATCAAGAAAGTTGTGGTTGAGTAGGCCTAGAACCATCCTTCCAATTAGAGTTTTTATTGATAAGAACAATGCTGGGACATATAACAGAAGATATTATCCATATATCTTGAATAGTGTAAAACAGAGATTAAAGAGAAAAACATTTTCTTTGGTTAATTTGTCTTAAGCAATATAGCAGATTTGTGTTATATGTCAAGTCTACCTCCATAAATAACTCATCTTCTGTGGCAGTATTATCTTCTGTAAAACTCTGTGAGTATTCAATCTTCTACAGTGAAGTTAACTTTTCACTTATTTTCTTATTTTGGGACCCAGGATTAGGGTTTAGTACAACATAATATATGGAAGAATGTAGAAGGTTCTGGAATAATAATATTATACAACATGTTTACCACATGTTAACCTCATGTATAATGCATAGTCTTTAGGTGTACACAGACTATTAGCCTAGAATATATAGGTAGATATATTATATCAAGAACTTTATTGAGTTCTCTTATATTAACTCTGATACAAGGTTCTTTTCTTATTCTAACTCCTAAGCTTGAATTGTAATATTATATCAAGAGTGTTGTTAAGAGGGGTGGTGTCAGAGCAGGATAGAACTTGCTTCAAGTGGATATTCACAATCAGTTGTTTAGGAAAAGATTAGATCAAATATGGAAACTTATTCAGAAATAAATATGATATCTATAAGGTTGGGCAAAGTACCCAGATTGCAGATCAAGCCTGGAGGCTTATTCATAGATAGATGACATAATCTCAGATAACAACCTTGACCTCAACTTATGTGTTGTGTCTACTGTCTGTCATGTGGTTGTAATTTTGAATAATTAGGGAGAAATGAAAAGAGGGTTCTTAGTTAGAAGAGTAATAGGTAGTTCTTAGTTGAATCTTAGTTGAATCCTAGTTGGATTAGATTCTTAGTTAATTTCCAGACTGAAGACTACAGAGTATCTACTTGTTCTTATATACTGAGTCTGGAGTTGGAACTGTAGCTAAGAAATAGTAGTGTAAGGGATAACTAAAGAGATATTATAGAGACATTTTCTAGGATATAGAATGACCAGGAGTCTAGGTGACAGGTTACTGGAAGATGAAATATGAGAGACTAAACAATCATGGATATGGAAGTACATCTAGATATGGTTAGAGTCCTAACTGGAAGTTAGAAGTAGATGTCTTAGATATCTCAGAAGTCAGTCTATAATATATTAGAATATTAGAACTCAATTTCCCATTCTTAAGACTACTCAACACAGGACTCCCTCTACTTTTTTCTTACTTTATATTTATTCTGAACCAAGAAACAATACTGTTTTTTAGTCAAGAAGACACAGCTAGACTCTAGGCTTAAGAAAAAGATAATAGCCACCAAAAGGCTTGTTGTAAATGGTTAGGACTAAGTACAGGCCCCTACTTAGACATACTTATTATTGAATTATGTAGTGTTTAGTAGAATATTTGTATATTTTTACATATTATCTCAGTGTTGTAATGTTTCCTTATAACTTATATATGCAAAAGAATGACAGTTGCTCAAAGTATTGTTTAGAGTAGAATGACTTTCTTAGGTTAAACTTGTTTACAGTATGTTATGACTTAGGCCCAAATGTTAAAGCAAAAATATACTCATATATTGAGTAACATAAGAGAACTTAATAGAGTTTCTACTATAGAGTAATCTACTTTATATACCTTTAGGAGTTGGTCTGTATATACCTAACCTACTATGATATTTTATCAAGTCACATGACTAGGTGACTGTGACTATGATATTTATAATATAACATATGTCATGTTTCTATCATGCTTTGTGACATAACATTACTCCAAAGAAGGAAATAAGGAAACTACACTATAAAAGAAAAGAGAAATCATAAAAGACTAGAAAAATAGAAAAATGTCTAAGTCCACTTCTGATACAGTAGTTAGTAGTTTTAGGTATTCAGTAAATGGTGTAAGTATTATATGTGAAGTTCACCTAATCAAAGCTTGTTCTCTATAGTAGTGTTATCCTGTTTATAACTCTGACAAAGGCCTGTTTTTTATAACAGCTATATTTCCATAGCATGTTTACTATGGTAGTGTTATACCCAATCTCAAACTCCACAAGTACTTTGTCTTCTATGATGGAGGTACTCTTATCTAACTTTGTCTTTTATGGTAAAGTTTCTCTATTTGATCTCTTTCAGTGTTTCACTACTGAAACCCCAAGTTTCTCCTTTTTATATTACTTGTATATACTAGTCTAGTAGATACATTATATTTTGCTAGTCTGATAATCAACTATTTCAGTTGAACTCTATTTCCAGTATTCTTCAGCAATATACTACTATCAGTACTTACTTTTCTCTACTCTACTCCTAAAGTTGTGATCATATAGCAAACAGACAATATAGTACATAAGCTAAAGTCAAGGTTGTTCTGGGAAGTCTGTATTATTATATACTTTCTATATTATTTCTATATCTAGTACAACTCTAAGCCAACCCCACAGGCTTTTGCCTCTTGATATGAACCATATCTAACAGTGAGGTAAGACTAGAAAAGGGCCCACTAGTATTTACAGAAATAGTGTTAAGTTTAGAGTATAATTCTAAGGGCAAGATAAGTATTAACATCTTTTCTTTATCTTTATACATATTTTCATCACTACTATTATTATTATTATCACCTACACTTATTGATTTACCCTCAGTATACAGCATGAGTCAATACAGCTTATTAGAACAAATTTTACTTCAATTGAGGTAGTGAAATAAGCAGATTGCGGTAATGTAGACACAAATAGCAGTACTGGTGGCAGTGTTTGATACAGATGTTAACAAGATAGCAGGTTTTGTTATAATATACAAACTTTATATTGGGATAAGAATAAGGGAGGTAGAATAAGGGAGGTATTAGTAGAGGAACAAGTATAGTGGGTTTTGACATGTATGTAGAGAGGTTCAGCAGATATCTGAAAGGAAAACTTTTTGGAGGATTTGAAGTCAGGAGATTTTCCTAGCTCTTTCCTATTATTTAAGTCTTTTTTATTTTTCTACTTTGATTTTTCTCTATTCTCTTTATTTCTTTTCTTATGTAGACTTAATAAAGGAGAACAATGTGATGTCACAACTGTCAAAAGTTGGTCACATATGTTATGGTCATAGTCATAATGTTATATAATGTATTAGAAAAGTGATATGATGACTCTTATATATAACTCACAGTATTTGGAGTAGGCTAGATATAAAGTATACACAGACTATACACTAGAGGTATATAGAGTAGACTCACTTATACTAGAAACTCCACCAAGTTCTCTTGTGTTAAACAATACAAGTTCCTCTTTTATTCTAACTCTGGGATTTATATTATAACAATACTTAGCCAAGCAAGCTCTCTCAACTGTACACTTTGCAGACTTTTCCACAGTTCTCTTGAGCCCCACAGACTTTGCTATAGGCTCTGCTATGATCCTATATCTATTTCCAAACACTACTACTATTAATCCTAAGCCCCACACTTATGCCTTGCTCCTTTAAAAGACTTTTTGGACCTCTGATTCACTGTTCTCTGTCACTTCAAATATTTCCTACCTTTTCAGATAATATTCTAGATACTTTGATCCAAGTTCCTGACTATTTGTATATCATAATTCTAATGATTAGCTTAGCATTGTTCTGCTAGATTGCAATAGACAGTAGAGTATTTAGGTATTAGCCATCTTTAGGAGATCTTATTCTATTCTTTTAGGTTTCTCTAAATACAGGTAGTATTTGGTTACTAGCTACTAGAATATAATCTTAGATTTCTCTAAAGATTGTAAACTCTACATAATCCTACAAACTTTACTCAGTTGCCCTAATAGCTCTTATCAATTGGAGATTTTCTAGCTGAGCTGAAAAAGGAATTCAGCAAAGAGGATGATAAGCTGACAAAGATGGCATAGCCAAAGAAGGTGAAACAGGAATTGAGGATAATAGAGGAGTTTTTACAGAAGTTTAGAAGAGTGGGTATAAAAGAAGACCTTTAATATATTGAGCAATAATATAAGAGGGCAACAAACTTGGACAAGCACTAGAGAGAGAGTAGGTAAGAAGAAGAGGGACCAAGAGACAAGAAGAAATCTAGAAGTCAAGAACAGAGGTAGACTATAACCATAAATACAGAAGGCAGTATGAGACAACAACTGGCCCCACCTCAGGTTTGGTCTGAGAGGCAAGAGTTTTAGAGGATATTAGTAGTACATATTCTAATAGAAGGAGTAGAAAGAACAAATGTGATCATGGTAAACTTGCAGCAACAGCAGCAGGTAGTATAAGAAGACTTGTCTTTGTACAAATTTTAAGTATTCAAACTTTATCTCCAACCCTACCAAATCCCACAGTATTTTTACTCTTTATAAGTTAGTGCTCCATTATCTCTGCCAAATTCTTTAGTCTTTCTTAGGCTAACTTGCCAAATCTGTGGACCTCTGTAAGCATATTGTCAACCTCTATTATTAAATCTCTTTAGTATTTCCACTGTAAATTTTCTTTCTTTCTTTTCTAGTAAATTTCTAGGTGTTTCTGTTAGAGTTCTTAATCTTCTGGCTATTATAATTCTTCACCTATGTCAGCACTATTCTGCTAGATTGAAATAGACTCTATTAGTATTTATAATAGTTGCCACTTCTAAGAGTTCTCATTCTGTTCTCTTAGAACTTTCTGGAGATGAGTATTACCTATACTTAGGACTTTTTAGAGGTTGTAAAAGTTTGAAAAACCCTATAGACTCTGCTGTTATGCTGTAAAAATGAAAGAATATACTTTTATAAGGTCTTTAAGCATTATTAGAAGTGATTCATACTTACTAATTTTATCCACAATTGTAGTATGGAAGATGGAGGTGGAAAAGAACTTAGTGAGTCAGGTTTTGGGACAGAGTTGGAAGGGGTACTACATAGATAGATTAACCTTGGCTTCAACAAATAACATTGCACCTAGCTTATACATCATATGATCATGATTTTAGATGACAATGGTTCAGATAGATGTGTGTAAGTGTAACATAATTCAAGTTAATAATTAGACTAAGGAAAACAGTACATGATAGACTACATTCTTAAATATGGAACTGGTAACCTAATAATAATCTACTGCTGTATGTACTTTGGGTTATTGGGCATTACAGGGGATGTTATTTGGAACTTTATACAATTGATGAGGAGTGTAGGGTCTGGTCCTTGAGTTGATAGGTGATTTGAATGGAGTGTGATCCATGCTGGAAGAGTGGAAGGTGTGTGGATGTTGGATGGTATGTAACAAACATTTAAAATGTTGTAATCCTAAGTTTGGCTCAGATTGCAACTAAAGCAAAGACTTGAGAAAATAGTAAGGAGATGATCAATTGGTAAAGTGTAAAGATACAAGATGGTATTTACTACTATATATACATAGTGACTACAAGGAACAAGTAAGGCATCCTTGAGGAAATAATGAAGAGAGAATGAGAAAAACATAAGGAGACCTTTACTACTACATGAAGCACTGACTGATATAATATGAGGAAAGTGCAAGGTGCAGTAAGTATGAGTCAAAAGTGAAACAAACCCCAACACATGTTTGAATTGAGGTAAACATGAAGCAAACACCTGTAGCATATAAGACATCAATCATAACATAAAACCCCTTTAAAGGCATTAGCAAGAAAACTTTATGCTCTTAGATGATATCTCAGGCTCTTTTAAGTGGATATCCTCTTGAGAGGCAGTATGGTAGCTGTTAATCAAACTAGATCTCAGAAAGACAAGGTTTTTGGGGAGAAGAAACACTACTGCACTCATAAAAGACTAACTACCAAGTATGGACACCTGTGAGCACAATTTACATAGCTACAAATATTTGAATAGTAGAATAAGACAGGAACATCCTGGATCAAAAGCTAGAGAAGCCTAAAATAGATTTACAAGTGGAGACAACTAGTAAAAATAACTAAGAAGAAATGTAATTGGTACTTGTGAGCAGGAAATAATCATCAGGCTGATTTCAGGTTGCAAATAGAGAAAGGACTATGTGCTTGTAAGACCTCAGAAATCTTTCTTATAGTTTTGGTTTTCATTCTCCATGTTCATTCTCTATATCTTTAGACTAATATATAAGCCACAAGTAGAGAGGAGAAGAGAAAAAACCCCTATCCAAATTCTCCACTCATAAGTGGTTTGAGTGATATTTTATTGAGTGAGGAGTATTGTGAATACCTACCATTACTTTCAAGCAAGTTTTGAAGAGTTTTAGCAGTCTGAGAAAGGCTGGTAAGATGAGTATCAGTTAGTGTCTTCAGTTGTAAGATTCAACTTGAGAGATATCTTTAAAGTACATTACTTAGAATAGATAGTATTTTTAAGTGTTATGATATGATAAAGTGTGGACAGACTTTGATAAGATATAGATAGGACAGTAGCATATTATTAGTCTACAGTGTGAGAAGGCATGTGACATGGAAGTCACATGACATTATATCATAGGCCTAAAATGGTCTAGAAGAGCCTAGAAAGGTCTATAGTCTAGAAGAATCTAGAAAAGTCAGAAGCAGTCTAGATGGATGATGTCAAGGAGCATGTTAACCACATTGTTACCTCATGGTGTACACATAGACTTTAGGGTAGGATGCATAGTAGAAGCATAGTCATAACATAGACCATATGTAATAATATATATAGAGTAGCAATTCAGCAGAGACTCCTTGTCAAGTTCTTTTGTGATCCCCACATCAATAGCCTACTGAGAGCTTTACTTGCTTGTGTGATTATTGGACTTTGTGTCTAGTGGTTGCCACAACATTAAGAAGCTTTGCAATCTATTTACTAGGTTTTCCAAAGAAGCTTGTTACACAGTATAAGGTTTACTGTTTAGAAGTGTGTTATCAAGGAAAAGTGTTTGCAGGTGAATGTTATTCATATATTCCTTTTAATATCCTTTCTAACTTCATCCTTTTACATTTACAAGAGCTCTTTTAGGGTTTTATGTATTTTAATCTTCTTTTATATTATTGCTTTTACCCTTTCTCTGTTACAATTGATGCCTCCTGGAGACAGCATGGAGAAGGGCAAAGGGTATGATGATATGATCAGCTGTGCCACAAGTAGTCTCAGTTAGTGCCTCATGTAGTAGGTGCTACAACCTTGCCTTATTCTTATTATCTCCTCATGTCATTTGTCTCATGTACTGCACATTGCTTTACTTCTAACTAGTATATATAGTATAGATACTATCTTGTATCCTTATACTTTACCACTTCTATATATCTCCCTTAACTTTTCTCAAACCTTTGCCTAAGTGCAACCTGAGCTTTAGCTTAAGATCATAACATTCTCTTAATTTCTAAAGTTAATATTATCTCCTTTGAATTCTTTAACATGTAGTTAAGAGCTAGTATTATATAGTTCTTGTTACAACCTAGCATAACTTCTTTTCTACTTGACTTCTATTACTACTAGTCACTTTAATAGGTAAGGCTTGTATCTAGACAAGACCTATATACTATAAATATGGATTATAAAAGGAATTGTGAAGGTTTTGAACACATTGCAAGATATTGTAGAAACAGAAGGGTAATTGGCCAAGAATAACAAATTAGCTATTATGGTAACAATAGTAATTTAAAAGAGAAGAAGAACTTAGTAGTTCTTGACTAGGTTCTAGTTACAATAAGTTTGCAATGCTCAGTAGAGTAATAGACAATGAAAATTTATCTAAATGCAGCCTAAATAAAAACCTTTGAAGAGAAGTAGCAGTAAATATTGGATTGGAAAGGATTGATATATAAGAAGTGATAGTAGAGGTGTTGTTAGATAGTAGTGTGATAGAATTGGTTTGAGTTCAGAGTTTGTGAGAAAACAAGGATTTAGATTGAAGAAAATTAAAAGACTTATTTATGTATGAAACATAAATGGTACTTTTAACAAAAAAGAGCCAATAGAAAATACTGTGAAAGTAAATATCTTTTATAAGGAACATGAGATAGATGTAATTAGTAGTCAGAAGTGGAATGTGATCTTGGGAATGCTGTGGCTTGCTTGCTACAATCATGAGATTGATTAGAGGATAAGTGAAGTGAAAATAACAAAGTGTCCAAAAGAGTGTAGGAAAATGGAAGTAAAGCAAGTTGCAGAGGAATGGAAGATTTGGGATAAAAAAAGAAGATTGCAAAGTTAGAGGAAGAAGCCAAGAAATTGGTACCTCCAAGATTCCACAAATAGATCCATGTTTTTAGGAAGAAAGTAAGTAAAAGAATGCTGATGAGGAAAATATAAAATCATGCAATAGAGTTGAAGGAAAGATTTGTGCTATAGAAAGAGAAAATTTATACCTTGTCCAGAGAGGAGAGAGAAGGTATATGAGTTCATAGATAAATAATTAAGAAAGGGATATATCAAATTCTCAAAGTTGTCTCAACAACACCAATGTTTTTTGTAGAAAAGAAGGATGATAAGAAAAATATGGTATAAAACTATAGATATTTAAATGAATAGACTGTAAAAAATAATTATCCTTTGCCTTTGATTTTAGATATTGTAGAAAATATTGGTACAAAAAAAGTATTTACTAAGTTAGACTTATGATGGGGTTATAATATATAGATAAAGGAGGGAGATAAGTGGAATGTGGTGTTCATGATATCAGAGAGGTTTTTTTAAGCCAAAAGTGATGTTCTTTGGTCTTATCAACTTACTTGCAATATTTCAAACAATAATGAATGAAATTCTATGAGACTTGATCAATGCTGGGAAAGTGGTAAGTTTCATTGACAATATGATAGTAGGAACAGAGAAAGAAGAAGAATATGATGAAGTAGGTAGAAGGTTAGGAAGATAGGATTCTTGAGAGTAGTGATAGTATTAGAAGAAATTAAGATAAAGGAGAAAAATATGAAGGCAGTACTGAACTAACTAACTATCAGGTAAGAAACATGCTCTAAAGAAGAAACCATCCATAAAAAAATTTGTGAAAGATATCAGAAGAGCATGAGAACATTATCCAATGCATGCAGATGAAATTTCAAGGTAACCTTGGCTTTAGTAGATAAGCTATATCTCTACTTATTATAACAGTCATATTTTGGATGGAAATTGTAACAAGAAATAAACCATTAAGAAAGTCAAACTTCTAAGCATGGGCACTCAGAACAGTGTACTACACTAGATGTTAGAAACAGACTAGCTACTGAACCAGTTACACTAAAAGTGTACAATGTCAAGCTTTGACATCTGGCTGGTACTATATATATATTTCATACTGTATTTCTAATATTAGGTATTTTTCAAGCTAAGGAATTATGAAGTATTTACTTGTCTTAGATACTAGTACTAAATCTATCTGAGAATTGGCAGAGATAGATAACTACTCTGAATATACTAAAGTTCTCAGAAATTAAGTCCCAGAGTTCCATGGATGGACATCATAAGAAGTTATGTAATCAGTAATAGAGTGATTCAACATGGAATGAAACCAGGTTGATTTGTACTAGAAGTAGTATATGAGCTAAAAGAAGAATATCCACTTCTGTAGATGTTTTGGGTGGAGCAGAGCTTAGGTAATCATTATCTGTGATCTAGTTGAATATGCTGAATGTGCTTGAATGGTATATGATACTAACTCTCAAAGAAATTAAGAATATTTAGAAGTTTTTAGAACTAGCCAACTATTATCTAAATATTCTATGTTTATAGCTAGGCTATTATATGACCTGGTAAAGAACTAGTGTTAGCTGCACCAGACTTAGACTAAAAAAAATGAGAATAAAAGTAGATATATTGAATTTTGCAATAGGAAAGGTCTTATTAATAGAGTATGAAGACAAAAAATAGAGATTAGTAGTATTATAAACTTAAGACTAAAATTAAGTCAGAAGAATGACCTTGGATTGGGTTGCTTACAAGAAAACTTGATAAAGTTTCTAAGTACAATGTATTCTACTTATATATGCTAGACTGATAGTCTGTACTACCCAAAATCCAGCCTATCCTAAAAACTATACATATTATATACTATTGACATATAGTATGACATCATCATTCTAGAATCTTCTATATTCTTTTGTAATACATGATTAGGTGACCTTTACTGTGATTGCATTATGTGACCTGTGACTGATGTGTGACAGTGGCAGTAACATTACACTAAACTCTAACCTTAATAAATAGAAACATAAATGAAATAAAAAATGGAAATAAAAATATAAAAATAAAAAATAAAGCCCTCTGTTCATAGCTCTGATAAGTGGTATACTTATCAAAATCTCTAAATAAGACTGAAGAAAAACTATAAAATTCATGACAAGAAAATGTTAGTGATAATTAGAGGATTATAAAACTGGAAATATTTTCTAAAGGGTACCAAGTTTAAGTTCAAGATTTGAACTGATTATAAAAACCTAAAATATTATATAAAAGCACATAAGTTCAATTGCAGACAAGCTTAATAGACATCATACCTATTAAGGTTTAATCTCACTTTGGAGCATATACTAGAAACAAAGATAGAAAAAAAAAGACTAAGTAAAAAAACTGAACTGAAAGGTGAGGACAAAAACAATAATGAAAACCAGAAATTAATTAAGAACAAATAGGTTCAAAGTTTGATAGAAGTAGTAGTAGATAGATCAGAAGTAAATATAATAGAAAAAATAAAAAAGCTAGAGAAAAAGATAAGAAAGTAGTTAGAGCAGTAAAGGAAATAAAGAAGGCAGGAGCTAAGAAATTGAGAGAAGATAAGTAGCAGATAGAAAGAGAGATAGTGTTGAAGGAAGAGAAGATGTATGTACCAAAGGATGAGAAATCAAAGGTAGAGATAATCTAGTTACATTATGATATATTAGCAGCAGAATACTGTTATGGGACGCTTTGGACAGGAACCATTTTTATTTTCTTTTTCTTTTATTTTCTGACTTTATAGGAATTTTGTTTTTCTTTTCCTTTTCTTTTCTTTTCTTTTGGACGATAAAGAGGC
>Ga0157359_1000431_pt1 | contig 15301 bp, 9 predicted proteins | sample AttcapACBM3_FD_111482 | JGI IMG/M metagenome (GOLD analysis project Ga0157359, IMG submission 111482) | Fungus gardens microbial communities from leaf cutter ant in Botucatu, State of São Paulo, Brazil - Atta capiguara ACBM3 | ecosystem: Host-associated > Fungi > Mycelium > Unclassified ...
AAAAAGAAAAAGAAATTCAAAAGAAAAGAAATATAAAATCAAGAAAAATAGATAAAAGAAAAAGAAAAATGTTAGTGTCCAAAGCATTCCATAACAATAAGATACTTTGTTCCTGAGTTTGCTTAAGTAGTCTATTGGTTGTTTTGACTAATAGTTGTCATAATAGTAGAACTTAATAACTCTACAAGAACATTGCATTATACAGTCTCCTGATTCTTTTCTTTACTTTTTATTTCATCCTTAACCAAGAAACAGCTTAGTCCTTTAATTAAGAACATATAGCTAGGCTCTAGACTTAAGAGATATACCAGCCAAGTAAGAAAAGCTTGGTTGTTCAGTTGTACTATAGCTCACTAGCATATATTGGACATAACACTTTTTCTGGACATGGTAGATAGTTCATTTGGATAAAAGGCTTATACTACAGGTCTTTTTATGACTTGTTTATACAAAGTAGTGATGTTGTTTAGTAAGAAAGTATCTAGTTTAGGAATTCTCTTTTTAGGGATAGTAGCTGGTGTTCATTAGGGCAGTAGTCAGTAAAGTAGTAGATACTGTGAGGTTGGGTAAAGATAGTGTTGAAATAGAAGGAGAATGAAGAAGAAATTGTTGTGGAGATATTATTGGACAATGGTGCAACAGAGCTAATAATAAGCTTAGAATTTGTAAGAAAGAGTAGGTTTAAAAAGAAAAGGTTGGAAAAATAGATTTATGTGAGGAACATAGATGGTACCTTTAATTATGAAGGACTAATAGAGCATATGGTAGAGGTAAAATTGTTCTATAGAGAACATAAAGAAAGAACAAAGATAGATATAATAGGTGGATAAAAATAAAGTTTTATATTAGAGATACTATGATTAGCATGCCATAATCTAGAGATTGATTGAAAGACTGGGGAAGTAAAAATGACAAGATGTCCAGATGAATGTGGGAAGTAGTGGAAGACAAAGTAGACAAAACTAGGATAGCAAAAACAAAAAGAGAAAGAATAGAAGAAAGAGTTTAGAAAGCCAACAGTTGAAAAAGAAATAGAGATAGCAAGAATAGTTGAAGAAAAAGAAGATTTGATAAAGATTAAAATGGTAGAGGAAATGTTTTCTAAAAGGTTTCATAAATATTTGAAGGTATTTGAGAAGAAGGAGTTAGAAAGAATACTGATGAGAAAAATATGGGATTATGCCATAAATCTTAGGGAGAGTTTTGTGCCAAAAAAGGGGAAGATATATCTGTTGTTAAGAATAAAGAGAGAGGAGGTACAGGAGTTTGTGAAGAATCAGTTGAGAAAGAGGTATATTTGAATATTGAAGTCATCACAGATATTACCAGTGTTCTTTATACTGAAGAAGGATGGAAAAAAGAGTATGGTGCAAGACTATCAATATTTAAATAGTTGGACAATCAAAAATAATTATTTATTGCCACTGATATCAGATTTGATAGATAATATAGAGAAGAAAAAGGTATTTATAAAGATAGACTAAAGGTGGGGGTATAATAATGTATAGATAAAGAAAGAAGATGAGTGGAAAGCAGTATTCTTAATTCCAGAGGATGCCTTTGAGCCAATGGTAATATTCTTTGGATTAACAAACTTACTGGCAACTTTCCAAGTGATAATGAATGATTTGTTAAGGGATATGATAGAAGTTGGAGATGTAGCATCATTTATTGATGATGTGATAGTAGAAACAGAGATAGAAGAAGAACATGACAATATTGTGAAAGAAGTATTAAGGAGAATAACAGAGAATGATTTATTTGTAAAACCAGAGAAATGTATGTAGAAGGTTAGAGAAGTGGGATTTATAAAAGTTGTAATAGAACTAGATAGAGTAAAGATAGAGAAAGAGAAGGTTTAAGAAGTGGTAGATTGGCCAGTGTCAAGAAGTATAAAAGATATGCAGAAGTTTTTGGGATTGGCAAACTACTATAGATGGTTTGTCAAAGATTTTGCAAAGGTAGCAAAACCCCTTCATGAGATGATAAGAAAGGATATGAAGTAGAATTAAGGAGAGAAATAGCAGAAAGTATTTGAGAAGTTTAAGGAAAGATTTATAACAAAGCTAGTCTTGGTAACACCAGACTTGGACAAGGAAATAAGAGTAAAGGCAAATATATCAAATTTTGTTATAGAAGGAGTATTGTTGATGAAGTGTGAGGACAAGAGGTGGAGGCTAGTAGCCTATATTTTGAAGTTATTGAATGAAGCCAAAAAGAATTATGAGATTCACAATAAAGAGATATTGATGATTATTAGGTGTTTAGAGGCATGGAGGTATTTCTTAGAAGACATCAAGAGTCAGTTTAAACTTAGAGTACTTTATGAAAGCTTAGAAGTTAAATCAAAGGCAGATTAGATGGGCCTTATATTTGTTAAGATTTGATTTCATCTTAAGACATGTAGCTAGCAAGAGTATGAGACAAGCAGATAGTTTAAGTAGAAGAATGGATTGGACAGAAAATGTAATGAAAATCAGATGATGTTAAAAAAGAAGTAGTTAAAGATTAGAGTAATGAAAAAGAGACAGCTATTAATTGAGGGAGCAGAGAGAGAAATTATAGAAAAAATTAAAAAGTCAGAAGTAAAGAATAATAAGGTAGTAAAAGTAGTAGAAGAAATAAAGAAGGTAGGAGTTAAAGTATTGAGAAATGATGAGTGGCAGATTAAAGATAACTTGGTATTGAAAGAGAGAAAGGTATATATTCCAAGAGATGAGAATTTGAGGTTGGAAATTATCTGATTACATCATGATATACCAACTTAACTAGTAATTGCCACAACAATTTGTAAAGTTTATCTAGATATCTAAAGAGCAAATACAAAGCTGAAATTTGCTCAGAGTCTAGAAGTTTTGATGTATGTAAAAAGACTACAGTATCAATGATAGTGATGTTAGGTCATTAAGAGTTAAATATAAAAGTCTCAAATATAAGTATGGAAACTATGAAAACTAATGATTGTAGAGAGTTATCAAATAATAATGGAGATATCATAGTATGTTGGTCATAATGTAAGAAAGAGTAAGATTTTTCTGCAAAGATAAACAGAAGTTTATCAACCTATTTATATTGGAATTACAAATAATAAACTTTATTTTTATTTTTATTTTATTTACTTTTACTTGACTTTACTTACTTTACTTTACTTTTAACTTAAGGTTAAAGTTTAGCATGATGTTACATACTATCACAAATTACAGTTACACAATTATGTATTATAGAAGAATATAGAAGATTTTGGAATAATAATATTATACTATATGTTAATAACTGTTATATATAAGTCCACCTGTCTAGAAATTACATCTCTGTGGTGATATCATCTTCCAATTATACAAGCCTGCCTTTCACAGTGGCCACCTTTCTCACAACATGTCTTACAGTGGTGCTGTAACTATCTGGATATTCTGTCTTCTATGGTAAAGATACTTCTATTCCACTCAGTCTTCTATAACAGAGTTACTCCTGTCAGTGTCTCAACACTGAAACCTCTGTTCAGGGTAATAGGGGCTATCCCACTGAAATCCCAAGCATCTCCTATAATAGAAACTCATATATAAGACTAGTAGTTACATTGTAATTTGCTAGTTTGATAATTGATAAAGATAACTTTTTATTCTCTGAAATCATGACCATGTGGCAGACAAACAGTGCAGCATATAAGCTGAAGCCAAGGTTATTTCATGAGTTCACATATTTCTGAGTTCATCTTGTGGACTTTCACCTCTGGTGTAAACTGTACCTGATAATAACATATAATATACATACTCTTTATGATAGACTAAATTTAGTATAACACAAACCAACAGTCCAGTATATAAAAGATAAATATTTTATACTTAGGAACTCTATTGAGTTTTCTTATATTAATCCTAATATAAGGTTTTTTTGCTGACTTTACTCTATAAGTTTTCAATTTATAGCAATTTACTTAGTTAATTAGTAGATTATGTTAGTATTGGACATAGTTCACATCTTATTATCCAAGATCCAGTAGGATATCTCAAAAGTTCAGAATAAATAACTATATATTATCTAAGAATACAAAAGATGGATTGGAATGACTTTTAACTTCAACTTGTATACTGTGCCTCTACTAGTTGTATAGGTTGTATATTTTGGATTGGGTCTTTGGAACTTGAAGAGTGAAAATCCACTTGAAAATATAAACTACTGGATTATATACTAGTTAGTATATCTAGGGTATTACAAATAAGCTACTTACTGGTTGTAATACTTGAACTTAGTGGTGTTTCAGAGGTTCAGTATAAGGAGATAATGATAATAGGTGATGAGTAGTATCAACAAGAATAATTGATATAAATTGATGTTGTTAAGTCTAAGGTCTAGTTCTCAGACACAGAGATATATATACAAAAGAGTGATAGTCTGTGCACAAGCTATTGCCATTACATAATCAAAACTTGTACCTGATGGGAGCTGTCATCTGTCATAGCAGCTGTCAGGCTAATTTTAGAAGGTAACTAATTATGTCACTATATTAATATACTTGTATCTCTACCAATACTTATTGCTTTAATATGTATCATATATCATTGAAAACAGATTGATAAGCACTTTCCAATACAAGTTCAATAGTGCGAATCCATTCAGCTGTTCATGAGATATTAGCAAACAAAGCTTTTACAGCTACTGATGGCCTAATATCTCAGTCATTTGTTATTGCTTTTGTATATCTCACATATATATGGATAGCCCTCATTTGGGGCTTTTCAGTGCAACTTAGTTTGTGAAAATCGGTCCACTGGTTGTGGAGATACAAGCTAAATGAAGTTTGTAACATAGGATAGCTATCTGGAATATAACTGCTAAGTAAGTTACTCTAATTTCTAGTAATCTTCAGATGTTAGGGAGTGAAGATCTATAGAGTTAACTTAGACTAGTAAGAATATCTAAGAACTAATGGAGAGGTATAATCTATACTGGAAGAGGTTGAAAAGTGTAGATATGTTATATATCAAGTTCATCTATTCTGAAGATATGTCTTCATGGTGATATTGTTATTTCAATATTTATAAGACAAGTCTATCTTACATGACAGCTATCTTTCTTATAATATGTTCTTGTAATAGTGATGCAACAATCCAAAGATCTAGTCTTCCATGATAGGAATACTCCTATCAAACTTGGTCTTTTATGGCAAAGTTCTCCTATCTTACTCCTATCAGTGTTTTACTACTGAAACTCCAAGTATCTTCTATATCTCTGACTTACATATAAAACTAGTAATTCACTAGTCTGATAATCAAAAAAAATAACTCTTATTGAGCTCAATTTCCAGTATTTAACAGTAACATACCAAATTAGTATTTACTTTTATTTCAGACTTTATCTATTTTTCTGAAGTTGTAATCATATGGCAGACAAATAGTATAATATAAGCTAAAGTCAAGGTTATTCTAACAAGTTTGCATCTCTGAGCTCTTTTCATAGAGTCTACCTACTCTGTATATTTCCAAGCTAACTCTATAGACTTTTACCTTCTGGTGTGAACTACACCTAACAGAATAAAGGAGTATGAGTTATCCATAAGTCAGAATGGATATGGTCAAAATATGGAATGTAACAGTTAGGTAAGCTAGTTATATCCAAGAACCAAAAAAACAGAAAGAATCAAGTAGGATAACATAAAAGTTTAGAATTATATAATTATTGGTAGAAAAAATTATAGACAAAGTAGCAATTTTACTATTTAATAAGCTATTAAATAGCTAAAGAAAAACTGGTGGGGTTGTGGATGTCTTCAAGTTGTAAGTATCCACAAATTCCAAATCTACAAAACAATAAGTAAACCTAGAGTCAATAAAAGCTTAAAATAGGGTTTTATTAAGATAATTTTGACTAAAAAGCAAAATATAAGTTAAGAAGACAAAAAAAGAGTAGAGATCAGAAAGAATAGATATATTGAGCTAGATAGGACTCATTGCTGTATAGAAAAGTTCAATATAGTCCTCAGTTTATATAGAGTTCTGAACATCACTCTCTATTTTTCCAAAAGTTTCTCTAAAGTAGCTATTAAAACATTATAGCTTTTAAAAGTAACTAATGTTTGTTTCTTGGAATAGGAGTCTAGTTCATAGTTTTCTACCTGCCAGAATCAAAGATAGTAGACTTATTTCTTTTTTATTTCTCTTTTCTTATTTAAATCTCTCTTATTTTCTATTCCAATTCTTCTATCTCTTTTCTTATTTTGAGCTTAACAAAAAAGAAAAAATATGACATTATATGTGACTGTTACAAGTTGGTCACACATATCATAGTCACAATCAGAAAAGAAAGATATGTTATATATTATATGAAATAATAACTCCTATTTATATGACTCATAATATTTAGAATAAACTAGATATAAAGTATGTATAAACCATGTATTAGAGATATATAGAGTAAACACATCTATATTAGGAACTCTATCAAGTTCTCTTATGTTAACCAATACAAGATTGATTTTTTATTCTTATATTAGGACTTAAGTTATAACACTACTCTATAATAGAGATACAAATTATTTTTGAACTATTTCTTATGCTTGTTGCTGGTCAACTTTGCTATTATTGGCTATCTTAGAAGATAGATTCATTAATAAAGAATTAGATTGCTTTTTAGGAGTAGAGAATGATATGTTAGATGTTATGATATATATAGATACTAACATTTTTCTTTTTCTTTTATCTATTTTTCTTGATTTTATATTTCTTTTCTTTTGATTTTCTTTTTTTTGATAATAAAGAGACACATGACTATGGTTATATGATATATCACATGATGTGAGATCATAGGCCTAGACTAGACAAGAGTGGACTAGAAGGATGATGTCAAGAAGTATGTTAACAGTATGTTTACCATATATATATCATATGGTGTACTCATGGATAATGTATAGACTTTAGGGTAGGGTTAATTATTAGTAGCATGGACCATCTGTAAATTATATAAATAGGGTAGAAATCCAGTAAAGACTTCTTATCAAGTTCTCTTGTGATCCTCACATTGATAGCTTACTAAGAGCTTTATTAGTTTGTGTGATTATTGGACTTTATGTCTAGTGGTTGCCACAACATTAGATGTCTTGAAAGATAATAATTTGGCAAATAAGACTGCTAGAGATTGGTTTGCCTAATTCTGGGACCCCATAGTATTGTTAGTAGAAAAAGCCTTATCTTGCTTCTTATTAGGACAATTGGATGAAGACTACAGTAATTTAGTAGAGATTATAACTCCAGAAAATCTAAGTTCATTAACAAGTAATATTTAATATATGACTTATCTCTAGAAAAATCTAAGAGAATAAAATGAAATTCTCTAGAGGTAATTGTCAGACTTACAAAGTTTGGACTTAAGTTTTTTGACTTTTCTTTTGATTTTCTTTTTCTTTTATCTTCTATTCTAAGAACTGGGGCTAGTGTTTTGGTGTGACATCAATGTCACACTGTCACATGTCACAGTCACAGGTTGTGAGATAGCAATAGGAGAAAGTGGAAGGTTCTAGAAAGAATGATATCATATAGTATGTATAACATATGTTAAGTTTAAAGCAAATACATAGTCATTTAGGGTAGGCTCAAGTAGTAGTAACACAGACCATGGGAATTTAGTATATAAGGTGAACAGTCCAGTATAGAGGTCTCTATCAAGTTCTCTTATATATAAGGTTTTGTTCATTGATCAACTCTAAGATTTTTCAGCTATAATAGTAATAGCTACCCTAAGTACTTTACTAGTTTATAGCAATCAAGCAGAACAATATTGATATAATGCTAGAATGATTGTATGAGATAGTCAGATCTACTGATAGAAATACTAAGAATAATGTCTAAAATTGGAAAAAAACTCATCTAATAGTAACTAGTGAAATGGAGGAACAAAAATATGAATATGAGTCAAGACTGGAATTTGCAGACAAAGGTAGCAAAAATTATGTAATGAACTTTGTATTTTTATTACTAGAGATTGGAGTTAACAGTCTTCTTACATCTACTTTCTTCTCAAGATTGCTATATCTCAAAATAATAGGTATAGAACAGAACTTGATATTTTAAAAGTCTACTACTTAAATGAACTTTTTTTTTTAATTTTAAATCAACAATTTATTATATGGAACATGGTGATAGACTATGGTAACTACATACTGTAATTACTTAATTAAAAAGAAAAGAGAACCAAAAGCAAAAGTAGATGATATAAACTATACTAAAAGTTCTAAGTGATGCTTTTCTGAAAGCAGAGAATGCTTCAGGATTAAACTCTAGAAATATAAGAACATCTTTGAGAGATTCTCTCTTAGAATTCTAATATTTTCTATATTGTGCACAATTATACAGAATGTGCCTTCTCATCTCAGTAGAATAATCTCTATATATACATGCAAAAGAGTTTTTAGAAGAGAACTTAAGCCTATATTCACCAATTGGAGCATAATTTGTAGTCAATCTTATAATATATGTATACATTGAATTTAAGAGGCTGAAATGTTTTAGCCAAAAACTGCCTTTGAAATATATTTACTATTTGTAAATGATATCATCATATTCTTTTTTTTTGCTAAACTCTCATAGAGATTTATATGGAAGGATAGGATTAATATTGAGATGTTTTGACTCTTTATCAACTATTAGGTGAGAGAACCACTTGATATTACTTGGACAATCTCAGAATGTGATTGAATTATTCAAGTTTTTATTAAAGAAAACTCTAAGGTTCTTGGATATGGTAATAGAGTGAAGTTGATATGAATAAATAGAAGAATCAAAATTTCTTCTAGTAGCAGGAATGGCATTTGTGATAAAGATGATTTGTGAGATATCTTGTAATTAAGTAGTATAATTTATGCCATATCTAATGGCAAAAAGTTTGGCTTCAGAAGAGGTAATATTCATTGTATGATGAACAGATTTGGCAATTATTTCTTGGCCTCAAAAAATATGCAAGATCAAGGTGGCTTTATTATTCTTGATATTAGCATCTGAAATGATGAACATAGTGTTATAATTGATGAGCAAATCCTCATAGATATTATCAAGTCTGTTCTAATAAGCATTAGAGTCTTTTAGATTAACTGAAAGAAAAGAAAAAACTTTGTTTAAGCAATTGTTGGTGTTTATTATAGGACTCTTGATTTTCATATATTGTTTAGATATAAAATGAGTTGTAGACATATAATACAGCATAACTTTCTTAGAGTAATATTTATCCAACAGTAAGTTGATTATATATTACTTAAAAAGTGATGCTATCTAGAGATAATATCAGCCATTAATTTTATCAAGATGGAAATAAATAGGAATAAAACCAGTGATAGTCTCAACTTCTCATAATGGTGATGTAAAGAATGCCTCTGTAATCTAAAGAGCTACTCTTCTTTGTATTTTCTTTAGCTCTTTAAAAAGATAGTATAATGATGCTTATTTGAAATATCAGAGCTGAAAATTATATAGTGCAATAAATAGTATACATATTCTATATAAGAGACATTTATGTATTAGTGAAAGTCCTCTTATTAAATTACTCAATATCTTCATACTCTTGATGGTAAATAAAGCTTTGTCAGTACAATAATAAGTATGGTAACAAAATGAGAGTTTTCTATTGAAGAAGAATTCCAAATATTACCAAGTATTTCTTTATTTAAGTATAGCACCTCCTAAAGGTCTCAGATCTAGAGAAGAAGAATTAAAGTTCTTTGTCAATCTGAAGAAATCAAAAATCTCAGACTTATTATGCTTCATGATATGACTAAATTGTCTGAAAAGAGAAGAAGTGATACTATAATTATAAAGGAGATTTGAATTTGATTTTTCAAAGCTTTTTTCCTGAGAAATAAGAAAACTATCATCAAAAAAAGACAGAAAATAAATTAAAATAGAAATTGAAAGGTTTTTGATTCTTTTTTCTAGTATATAAAAAATTAGAGTAATATAAAGAGCAGAAAGAATAGGTGAGAAAGCAAATTCTTGACCAATACCTATATCAGCTCTGAAAAAAGGAGATATAAAATAGTTTTAAACATATTGGGTTTTTCTGTTAATTAAATAATTAGAGAAGAATTAGAATATATTTGAACCAAAGCCTGCTTTGATTAAAATTATGAGCAGTAGACAATGATTCTGAAGGAAATAATTATGCTATGTTAAATACAAGAGTGCTTGTATGAAGGTCTTTTACCTAACCTATTCATATAAGGTGTATTAAAAAGATACCAGCATCTATTATTAAACATTGTTAAATACCTCCTAATTGACTTGAATGAATAAAATTTGATGCAATAGTATGAACTTAAAGTCTTTTGCTTTTTATTTTTCAATTAATTTTCCTAGTATATTAAAAAGTACAATAGAGCAAAAAACTTTCAAGATATTATACAAAGATTTATTCAGTTTTGGAATGATAATAGACAATGATTCCTTGAAGTGAGACAGCCAATAACTAAGATTAATACATGTATTTGCTATACTAACAATATTAGAATAGTATTTCATCATTTAATATCTCTTTAAGATAGCTTCAAAAGGTATAATCTAGGCCTGGAATAGATAAATTACTGTATATATTAATAATATATAGTATCTTTAAGCTTTATACTAGAAAAAAAAGGCTACTCTGTTTATTGACATAAAGAAATCTTATCAAGATGTTGCAAATTGATAGGTCAATTCTAAGCTAAATTATATAATTAGTGTAATGTATGCTACAAATTATTCAGATTATTATATAGAAAGCCATTAAATTTGATGGCTTCTATGGCTGGTAGCTTGCATTTCTTGACCCAATTTATATAATCCCATGATCTCTTGTTAAATAATATGATTTCTTGAATTTTGCTATCAAGAAGTACTTTTTTAGCTATTTTTACTATTTTTCTATAATTAATTCAGTTAGTTCTTTTTCTAAAATTTTGATATATAGCTAAGTTTCTGTTACAATTTTTGTTTCATCATGCTGAGATCATTTAGTGATATTGATCAATCTTGAAATTTTTTTCCAAAGATCTCTATGATGAAAGCAAATTCTTGAGTTATATCTTTAAGTATTTTACAGCTGGTAATATTAATAATTGCTATGAAACCTAATCTATTCTTGAGCTCATTGACAAATTCTTTTTTTATCACTATTTCTCATGATGGATTATTTCTTTTCTTGAATAAATTCTAGATACTGATAGAGGGGTATGATCTAATAGACTTTGAAGATCTGGTAAGATTACATAATTGTTAAATTCCTCTAATCCTGCTCAGAGAAACATCAGATCCAGTACTAAATTCAAATCTTAAGAGTTGTCTACATATTGAGTAGATACTAGGTTAATAGATGTTAAAGTTCTCTATCATAATTAGAATATTGTTTAAGTATTCTTTAGATACTTTAAGGTATTCTGTTGATCATATAAATAAATGTTAATAATAAAACACATAATACCATAAATTGAAAAATGAAATGAGATTTATATCACAATGATTATCTGAGAATTATCACTTATATCAATGTTAAACTAATTAGTTTGCACTTTTTACTAAGAAAAGATATTCTTAATCATTGTTATTAGTAAATATTCTTGCAAACATGATCCAAGATAGATAATGAGGAGTACCAATGACATCTTCTCCTTCTTCAGATATGGAGCTTAGAATTTGACAAATAATCAACTAAAGAGGTTCTTAAATAAATAAAATGTTGAAATTTTTATTATTTTCTAAAATAGTTTTAGTAAGTAGTTTATTTTTTTAAACATTCTGTGAAAAAAGGTTGAGAAATTTTAAAATTATTGTTTACTCCTACCCACAGATGAGTGAATTAAATTGGCTCTAATTTCTCAGAACTTATGTATTTTTTTGTCATGCTATTCTTTATTAAACCTATGTTTCCAGAACAGACAGTTGGTATTATCAGTCTGATGGTCATTTTTGTAATTGACATATTTGAAGAAATGTGTATAAGATTCTTCTTTCAGAGTTTCAAGTCTTAGAGAGTTTGTCTTAAAGTTAGCTTTGCAATACCACACTATATTTTGAATGTTTGAGTTTGTAAGGCCTATTATATTTTTGACACCTAGATCCATATATATAGCACATGTAAGTAGTATGTTCCCATTTCCAGTAGTTTTTACACTGTAGTATACTAGAGTTCATGTTTGTTCCTCTGATAGTCACAATGTGATGGCCTATATTAAAGTACCTATTAATAAGACACTTTGCTTTCATACTATTTTTTAAGTCCCAAATATCAATTTAGACTACAGCTATGTCAGACTTTGGAGACACTTGGATAATCTTAGGTTATGAGACTAAAACCAAGTTATTAGAGATATAAATTGCTCTGAATAACTCTTTTTATAATGTCAAGTATAATAGAAAGATTAGTATCTTTTACAAAGTATAAAATACTTAAAATTTTCAGGTAGGATTTAGATTGAGGTAATCTTGGGCTCATAATATTATTTGAGTCTACATAATTTAGGTCTTTAATGTACTTCTCCATAATGTTTAAGTTAGAAAAAGCTGCTACTTTATTAGTAATAACAATTATATCTGAACAAATATAGTCTGCAGAGACTTCAGACTTGATATTCTTTAATAATCTGTTGATATTTTCAATATGTTTGTTAGCTTGAGTATTACAATCTTAAGCTTGGCTCAGGTTGCAACTTAGGCAAATACTTGAGTAAGAGTAAAGAATATAATCAATTGGTAAAGTGTAAGGATGTAGAAATTTATCTATACTGATATAGAAATTTATCTACACTATATATACTTATAGACTATAAAAAAACCATATGTTTATAACAATATAATATATAAGAATAATAGGAGAAGTCAATGAGGAAACAATACCTACTACATGAGATGCTGACTAATACAACCTATGGTGCAACCAATCATTACATCATATCCTAGACCCTACAAAATATGATGAAATCATACTGAAGACATAAGGAAATAATCATAACATTGAGCAATAATTCTTTCAGCATTATTTATGCTTATGGAAATAATGATTTATCTTTGAGAAAGACTCTTGAATATCATGTTGAGCTTCAGTTTATCTTTGAAACCTGAATTATTGATAACACTATGTATTCAGAAACTTTTTTAGAAAAAAGTTTGGAAAAAGCTTTTTTAATTTTAATGATTTCACTAATATTATCTTTAGAAGCTTGAGTATATGATTTGTTATTGGACTTTAAGTCTGATGTCAAGGATTGATTTTTCTTATAGAATTTAAATTTAACCTAAACACTTTTACTAGGCCTAGAGAGAATTGGTAGAGGAATTCTTGAGATATCTACCTTTTTTTCTTTCAATAATTTATTAGAAGTCATGTTGTTAGTATGTCTTGTTGAACTGTAAAGATATATGTTGTCTAAAAGTTTTGTTTTCTTCATTAGCTATCAGTTTATTTTAACTGGACTCATATATAAAAGAAAAGAATTTTCAAGCTGCAAAACCAAACTCAGAAATTTAAGAAATATCTTTAGATGTCTTATTTTTTAATGAATATTGCTTGATGAATACTGCCATCCTAAGAAATGAATAGATGATATTTTTAACATCATCTTCTAAATACTTGTTTATCTCAAAAAGAGAAATGGGGCAAAAATCACTATCTTACAGTTGCAGATTTACAAGTTAATTAACTTGGTAAGAAATTACTGAAAATTTCAAACCCTCTGATACATTTCTACAATTAATTTCCATTACATGAGATATATAGAGTTCAACTGTAGATTTCTTGCTTGCAGTATTTGGCATAGTTTCTTTTACAGATGTATAAGATAAAAGAGGACTTTAGGCCTCTTTTCTTTCAACTTGTTCAGTCTAAGACATATCATTGACTTATACTTGAGCTTAAGCTTGTACTTATTTTGCATAGCCTATAAAAAAATCTGCAAAAATGGTAGAAGTTTTTCTAGAGATATTGAAGCTTAGTAAAGCCAAATAATCTTTTGATACCTCAGTTTCAATATCTATAGCATAATGTTTGGACATTTCTTGAAAATTATATCAGATTTCAGAAAAAGAATTCAATGTATTTACTAAGTATACTATTATATAAGATAGTGGTGAGAGAGAATGAAGTGATGACTTGAATAAACCTTGGAGCTCAGAGGTTAAGATAATAGAATTCTACTACTTTATCTAATATAAACACATCTGTAGTATTTTCCTAAGAGTTTTCTTTCTAGCCAAATCTCTTTCAATTGATTATATATTGGTGTTTTTAGTGATGCTAGCAGCTATCCAAAATCTTCTCAATCTTTTATTCCTCTTCTTTATTAATAATAATTGTTAGAGTTGAAGATAAAGAACTTGACTTATTTTTATTTTTATTTATTTTCTTATTTTGGACTTAGGATTAGGGATTATTATGACATGATATGATATAATAATATTATACTATATGTTTTTTTTTAAGTCAACAATTTATTACATGGAGCATGATGGCAGTCTCTGTCTACAGGAGGAATTATATATGGAGTATCAATACCCTAACCTTTTTATGCAGTTACCCAACACAAAGGACTACTAAGGAATTGAATCCATAACCTCAAGTAGGTTTGAGGTAGGCATAATATATATGAATGGGAGTCTCTTCCACTATGCCATCTTTCCCCCATCATACTGTATGTTAACAGCATATAATATACATAGTCTTTAGGATAGGCTTGAATTCATGCAGTATAGACTATTAGCCTAACATATAAAATATATTTATTATATTAGAAACTTCATTGAGTTCTCTTATGTTAATCCAATACAAGATTTTTTTATTGACTTAAATCTTAGTCTTTAATCATAACAATAATAGAATCTGGAGGTAGGTTTGAATATCTACTAGAGATTGGATTATTAGAAGCTAGAGTAAGCTTGATGATATCAAACATCAAATATAGTCTTCAGAGTGTAGAGGGAAGCTTTAAGATAATATAACATAGATCATACTTGTTTTTCTACTATATAAGGTCTAAGACAGTGATGCAAAAGTTTAGCAGAAGAACAAATAGTATAAATGTCTAAAGAGTAGGAGTATATCATTGATTGTAATACCTTAACATGTTATTTTCTAGCTTAGACTTTTGTTAATAAGACTCAAACCCCATTTGTGAGAGATATTCAGTGTTGAGGAAAAATAGTAGTTGCTATGTTAAAGAGTGCATATAGTTGTTGTTGTGCTAGAACTCTACTAATCATACTAATCATTCTGTCTTTTATTAATCTTAAGCTTGACTCAGGTTGCAACTTGAGCAAGACCTGAGAAAAGAAGAGAGAAATAATCAATTGGTAAA
>Ga0157359_1000432_pt1 | contig 15273 bp, 12 predicted proteins | sample AttcapACBM3_FD_111482 | JGI IMG/M metagenome (GOLD analysis project Ga0157359, IMG submission 111482) | Fungus gardens microbial communities from leaf cutter ant in Botucatu, State of São Paulo, Brazil - Atta capiguara ACBM3 | ecosystem: Host-associated > Fungi > Mycelium > Unclassified ...
AACACGGAACAGGGCATGTACGGTGACTACCATTATCATTGGGGCCAATTTGGGCTGGGCTGCTGGACCGAGGATGCAGGAGCGATGGGAATCTCTGCGCACGACTTGTAACACAATTTCTTCTCCATTATTCTCGTCTTACATACTCACTGGGAATCTCTTTCTTCACTGGCATTTGTCACTACCATATTGTTCGACTGACGCATCCGGTTCGCAATTCGGGTTTCGTTCATATTGCATAGTTAGTGCTCACAACCTTCAAGTGTAGATATAGTAATCATAATGTATGCTACTATCTCTCCCATCCGTCACGGATGATTATCGCAACATCATTTTTCATTTTGCACTCCGCTGTCTAAAAGATCGACCATTGGTCTGATGGTCAAATTCATTCACAAAGTCTGCAACTCTGCACATTACAGATAAGCACAAGTGCTTGATCCAATCTCTGTGCATTTGGACTTTGTCCCCTGAGTGTGAACTATCCAACTTGTAATTATATATACACGTGAGTTACTTATTGTAGTGACTAGTCAGTTGTGACAATATTATAGAGTTAACAAGAGAACTCAACAAGGAGTTCTGTTGGACTCAACAAGGAGTTCTGTTGGACTCAACAAGGAGTTCTGTTGGATTGGACTACTACTTATACATTTGGTCCTTGGTCTATATACAATACTTCCATGCCTATCCTAAAGTATATAATACAATTATCTACTAAAATATCAGGTAACTATGGTCATATACTTCATTGTGTGATATATTATGTGAGCATAGTCATATGACTCATGGGTACTTAGCATAAATAATTAAATAATAAAAGAAAGAAGAAAAAGAAATATTACTTAGTATATATTATAAACTTAAGTTCAAGGACTAGAATAAAAATAACAACTCTATTAAGTTCACTATAATCTAGTTTATCTGATATATCTTCTACTGTTATATGACTATGTGACTATAACTGGATCCAACCTATGACATTATCATTATCTCATGCTTCCTGTCATACTTGTGTGACTTGTGACCTATCACACTTTTTTTAAAACCAACAATTTATTACATGGGGTGCAAGGGCAGACCATAATAGCTACTTTCATAACCATGTACATGAAGACTGAAATTACATAAGGACAAGAGACAAAGAAGACAAGAGAAAAGAAAAGTAAAGTAAAAGGAAAATAAAAATTAATCTGTAGCAATCTTTATACTAGTAGATGTCATGATACTCCACTCAAAGAAAAAGACATTACTGTTAAATTCCAGGAATAGTGTGAAGTGACCAATTGAATCTCTTCTAGAATTCTAGTTGTTATAAGACAAGTGTGTGGACAGACTTTTAGGGTTAGGGTTAGAGGACAGAAATAGACAATAGTAATTATTATTAGTCTACAATGGGAAAAGGGCACATGACCTAGAAGTCATGTGAGATGATTTCATAGGCCTAGAATGGTCTAGAAGAGTCTACAAGGCTAGAAAAGCCTAGATGATAACATTAGGGAGCATGTACACCACATTGCTACCACATGGTCAACACATGGACATTAGGGCAGAATGCACAGTCTTGCACAGTCACTGTGGAGTAGACATGAGGTAGACATATGGCCTTTAGGGCAGGAGGCACAGTAGACACATTGTTGTAGCATGGACCACTTGTAAATTATATAAATAGGGTAGTAATGTAGCAAGGGCTTCTTGCCAAGTTCTCTTGTAATCCCCACTACTAGATAGCCAGATAAGAGTTTTGCTGAAGTAAGCATACTACAGGGTTGTTATGACTAGTGGTTGCTACAACACTAGTAGTTGTTGAACTTTTTGTACTCATGCAAAATGTATGATCTAGATTTGATAGGATATAAACCATATGAGTACATGAATTTTTCTCTAAGGAAGAATCTTAGTCAGTATTCACCAATAGGTGCATGATTAATAATAGCTCTAGTGGCTCTAGTGCATAATATATTTGAATGACCAAAGTGTTGAAGCCAAGGACCACCCTTGATAGTCAATGGTCCAAGAAGATTGAATTCATCATCAAGGAGTTCTAGGAAGTTTTTTCCTTTGTTATCCAACACTTGGAAAAACATTTTTTCACTGTGAAAGGATTGAGTTGCAATCATGTTTCTTGTAAAAATCCCAAGATGATTTGCATGGGAAGTGTTACAATCAATACCTCAAGTGTCAAGATCATTGACGGTGGACTTTATTTTATTTTCTCTTTTCATTTTATTTTTCTATTTTTAGAACAACTCGGGTTAGAGTTTATCAGTCACGCTGTCACATCAGTCACAAATTGATGGTGTAGTCACAAGACTGATCATGAGACTTGGGAGAATGAAGTAGAAGAAACTAGAACAAAGTGATGTCATACAGCATGGACAACACATGCTGGCCTTATGTAATACTCATGGTCATTTAGGGTAGGGTGCACAGTAACTAGCACGGACCATGGGTACTAGTATAAAAGGTAGACTACATTGTACTAGGAACTCTATTGAGTTCTCTTGTGTCACTCCAATACAAGAGTTGTTTCTTGACTTAACACTTTGAGTCTTGATTCATAACATCAAGGATGCAACATGGAGAAGAGTCAAAGGTAATGACAACATGATCAGCTGTACCAAAGTAGTCTCAGCCAACACCTCATATAGTAAGTGTTCTATTCTCACTTTCTCTTTATGTACTATGACTCATTTACCTCATGGACTCCACCTTGATTCCTCATGTCTTGTACATATATATAGCATAGATACTATCCTGTATTCTTATGCTTTACTACTTCTATATCATCTCTTTCTTACTCTCAAGTCTTTGCCTAAGTATAATTTGAGCTCCAAGCAAAGGTCATAACATTTGGTAAAGTGTCAATGAGCTCACCTTGCAAGAGAGGTGTAATGGACAGAATTTACGGACAAAACTAAGTAGGGTTACCTGTCGAATGAAACACATGTAGTGTAAACTACAAAGAGAAACCAAGATAAGTTCCAGAAGAACAAACAAGATAGAGGTATTGTCAGAACAACTAGAATCCTTGCAGATCACAGAAGAAGCCTCAAGCGAGTACAAACAGATAGACATAAAGATGTTAGCAGCACCAGCACTAGCAACAAATGAGAACATACAGATAGTCATGCTGAAGAGTATGGTCTCAGATCCAGGGTAGTTTGACAGAAACCAAATGAAATTTAAAGACTAGTTGAGAGGAATATGATTATACCTCAAAAGTAACAGAGTCATGGAGACTGACAACAGAATTACAGGGATCCTGGCTTACCTTAGAGGAGGTGTAGCAGGAATATACACATAAAAGAAGCTCAATGAGCTGGACAAAGAACTAGGCACCCAGGATTGGGATAATTTTGTGAAAGAAATCAAGATGACTTTCAGTGACAAGATGAAGGCAGCAGATGCTGAATAAAGGATTGAATCCTTCAAGCAAGGAAAACAAAACACTGCTAATTTCATGATAGAATTTGAGGTACTGACTATGAAGGCTAATATGGACAAATTGCATGCAATATTCCTGTTGAAGAAGAATGTGAGATAGGATATTATCAAGACAATATTAGGGTATCCACCCATAGCAGCACTGGAGACACTTAAGGAGTAGAAGGTAGCAATTATATCAGTTGGACAGGAATACGAGTCTACAGAGGGACAAAATGATTATAAGATGAGCACAGGAATAACCTACAGAGAGCAAGGACAGCCCATGGACATTGGAAAGTCCAATGAAAATTTCAAGAATGAGAAGCCGAAATGTTTCAACTGCAACAAGTATAGACATATGGCAAAGGAATGCTGGTTAAAGAAGAAAGAATAGGAAACTAGAAAATGTTTCAAATGTGACAAGGAAGAGCACATAGCCAAGGACTGTAAAGGAATACAGTTGATGAAGAAGTGTAAGGTTCAGGAAGAATCAAACAATAAAAATGAAGAGAAAGAACAGGGTTTTGATGACAATCTTGAGTAGGCATGGTATAAGAGATCTCCTATGTAAATTTCCAGAATAAATATATCATTCCAAATCACCAAAACAGCAAAGGAAGGAGAGAATTAACTGTGCAAGCAGACATAAAAACAAAAAATAACAAGAAGATTAAGGTGAAGGTACTGGTGGACTCTGTGTGCACACATACAAGAATAGACAAGCAATTGGTCAAGGACAAGAGGATTCAAACAAGGCCAATAAATTTCTCATTTGAAGTATTCAATGCAGAGAAAATAAAGAATAGAGAGGTTACCAAGGTGGCACCTTTAGAAATTAAAATAAATGGACACAAGAAACAGCTAGAAGTTGTGGTGACAGATTTAAATGGAACAGATATGTTTAAGGACAAGACACCACTACCTCTAATTGGAGAAGTAATAGACAAGTTAAAAGAGGTAAATTACTTTAACAAGCTTGACCTTATCTGGGGATACAACAATGTACAAATCAAGAAAGGAAATGAATGGAAAGCCACTTTCTTGACGAACAAAGGCTTATTTGAACCACAAGTCATATACTTTGGGTTATGCAACTCACCAGGGACATTCTAAAGAATGATAAATAGCATATTCAAGGAACTACTCCACAAAGAAGTATTAGTGAACTACATGGACAACTTCATTATATTAGCCAAGACAAAGGAAGAACTAGAAGAAAGAATAATTCGATTCTTGAAGATAGCAGAAAAACACAATTTGTGTTTTAAATGGTCAAAATGCAACTTTGATATGGAAGAAATCCCAATTCTAGGAGTTATAGTTGGAAAAGAACAAGTCAAAATGGAACAGGAGAAAATCAAGACAGTAAAAGAATGGAAGACACTAACAAAGACCAAAGATGTAGAAAGCTTCCTAGAATTTGTAAACTTCTACAGATAATTCATTCAAAATTTCAGCCACACAGCAAAACCATTAAACAAGCTGAAAGGAAAGAAAGAATGGGAGTGGAAAGAAGAACATCAATGAGCCTTTGATGAACTCAAGGACAAGATAATGAGTCAACTGGTACTCTCTTCCAAAGAGAGAAGGAAAATTTAGAGTGGAAACAGATGCTTCAGAACATACAATTGGAGGAGTACTATCCCAGAAACAAGAAGGGAAATAGAAACCAATAGTGTTTTTGTCAAGAACAATACAACTAGCAGAAAAAAATTACAAAATCTATGACAAGGAACTACTAGCAATTATAGAGGCCTTAATGAAATAGAGACAATATCTACCGGATGCAATGGAACCATTTGAAATCTAGATGGACCATGAGAATCTAAAATACTTTAGAGAACCTCACAAATTAAATAGACAACAGGCCAGATGGTACTTGAAGCTACAAGACTATAATTTCATCTTATGACATATTCCAGAGAAAACAAATATGAAGGCAGACATTTTGTTAAGGAAAGATCAAGTAAATATGAAGGAAGATAACAAAGATGTTCAGTTACTCAAGGAAGAATTATGGACAAGGAAAACCACAGCAGAAGTAACCATGTTGAAGAGGACTATGACAATGGACAAATTGGAAATACTAGAGAAAATCAAAAGGAATAACACTAGAGAATGAGAGGTGGTCTAAGCACTGGAGAAAGACAATGGATTATCATGGGAACAAGACAGGATTGTGTATATGGAGGGAAGGATATACATCCCAAATAACAAGAAATTAAAGAAGATCTTGCAAGAAAATCACAACTCAGTAGATGTGGGATATCCAGGACAGTAAAGGATGATGGAACTACTCAAACAGAATTATTGGTAGCCAGGTCTAAAGGAAGATGTCAAGAAATGCATGTAAGGTTGCTTCAAATGCCAACAGAATAAAGTTCAGCAGAGGGCATAGCAAAAATATACAGGGATGAAATCTGAAAATTGCATGGAGTACCAAGGAAAATTCTCAGTGATAGAGGTCCACAATTTGCATCTAGATTTATAGAACAACTTACAAAGACACTGGAAACTATAAGGCAACTATTGACGGCATATCATCCTTAGACAGATAGTCAAATGGAACAGATCAATCAAGAAATAGGAACATTTCTACAACACTATGTCAATTGCCAGCAAGATAACTGGATGGAATGGCTGGCAGCTATGGAGTTCCAGTATAATGATAAAAGACATGTGGCAATAGAATGGACCCCATTTGAACTAAACTTTGGAAAACATCCATGGAAAGATGACCTTGTAGTACAAACAAAGTTTCCAAAAGTAGAAGAATTTCTCATAGGACTACAGAAGAGCTGGGAGCAGGCCACAAAATCAATAGAAGAAGCTCAAAAGAATATAAAGAGACAATTTGACAAGAAGAGAAGAAATCCTCAAGGACTGAAGGTTGGAGACAATGTGTGGTTGGAAAATAAAAATATCCAATCGAATCGACCTTCAAAAAAACTGGACCAAAAGCAATATAGATCTTTTAAAATTTCAAAGAACATTGGCTTAGGAGTATTTTAGCTGGAACTTCCAGAAGGATAGGTTATTCATAATGTGTTCAATGAAGACCTTCTGATATGATGTAATGAACCAAAGTTCAAGGGTCAACATGAGGAGCTAGCACTACTATTAACCATTGTTAATAAGAAAGAAGAATATGAAGTAGAAGAAATCAGAAAGTATAGAAAATAAGGTAGAGGGACGTAATACCTTGTGCATTGGAAAGGTTATGGGGACAGACATAACCAATGGATCACAGAATCTTGGTTGCCTCATGTAAAGGAGGTGATAGAAGACTATTGGACAAGATGTTCAAGTCAAAACCTATAAAGAGGGGGAGTAAAATTCCATTTCAACAGTTCAAAGAAAACATTCACTCAAACTTTAAACAAATGTCTTCACAAATCACCAACAACAACTATGCAATCACACTCACTTCTTTAAATCCCTATACTACAAAATGCTAAAAGGAATTGGGACAATGATTGATATGCAAAAAATGGTGAAAGATATAAAAAAGATAGCAGAGGTGACAAATACAATGATAACCAAGATGGAAGGATCCATTTTAATAGTGAGCATCAATAACAGAATAATAAATGCCATAAATATTCTAGGAATATCAGAAAACCTATGATATCTGATTCAAAGAGATATAGAAAATTGAACATTTCAAATTCAAAGGATGTTAGCCAATGAACTAGATAGATATAAAGAAAGAGGAAATTTTTATATAGATAACCATATATGAGAAATACAAGAGTTGTATAAAGAAGAGGAAATGAAGAAGAAAGAAGGAAGGATCAAAGACAAAGAAGTTATTCTCATCAAGCCATATGAGGTAGATAGCTCAACATCATCATCAATACAAAGTTCAAGTTTTATAAATGAGAAAATCAACAATTTGTTTAAGTACATGAAATTTGTCAAATCTCCTACTCAAACAAGAATATTCAGACCACCACTACACTACCAATCGCTTTGATCAAGAGGAGAACAAGATCCTAACTTTTGGAAAGAAGTGGCAATAGCTTTTGTGGAAAACAAGTACAACACAGAAATCTCAAGAAACGGATGCTCTATAAATATGTTTCAAGGAGAACCTCCACACGAACCATACTTTATTGCCATCGATAATAGAGAACAAGTCATTATAGGCCCTAACAAGAAAACAGTGGCTACATATGTGGTTGGAGAGCTAGAAGTGTTGGTTTGATTCATGGGGATATGAATGCTGAAAATAGAGTATTGTTACAATCAGTACCTCAAGGATGTAACATGGAGAAGGGTTAAGGGTAATAATGACATGATCAGCTATGCCGAAGTAGTCTCAGTCAGTGCCTTATATAGTAGGTACTCTATCCTTACTTTCTCTTTATGTACTATGACTCATTTACCTCATGGACTCCACCTTGATTCCTCATATCTTGTACATATATATAGCATAGATACTATCCTGTATTCTTATGCTTTACCACTTCTATATTATCCCTTTCTTACTCTCAAGTCTTTGCCTAAGTGCAATCTGAGCTCCAAGCAAAGGTTATAATAGGAAGCTCAGTAATAAGTTAAAGCTTTTGGAATCTTTGTCTACTGCTGGGTATAGCAGCCAGTTTTTCATTACTAGGGCAGTCCCAGAATTCAATACAATTGTTAATATCCTTACTCAAAAAATCTCTGAGTTCACCAGATATAGCAGCTGAGTAGATTTGGTATAGATGTGATGATAAATCAAAAATTATCTTGGTGATATGTATTGAAATCTGTTATGACAATAATGTGATTGATGTGAGGAATACTAACAGCTTGGTTGATACCACATCTTATAACAAAGATCTTTGCTTCAGTAGTAGATATGTTGACAGTATGATGACACATCTTGATAATTGGACTATTGTATAAGTGGGTGTATGAAATCAAGATTACAGTGTGGTTCTTTATGCTTGTGTCAGAAATAACTATAGAAGATAAAGAGTCATAAGAGGTCTGGATAGTAATATCATTGAGTCTGTATAAATGATTCTTGACATCATGGGTTCAAGGATTAAAAAAAAAATCAATCTGGGAAGATGTCAATAAGACAATTTCCTGGAAAAGATTCCTTGTTAAACAGAGAAAATGATAGGAGGAATTCATTATATCTATTATCTATGTTGATTAATGGACTGTTTAAGTGAGATACTTGCTTAGGTGTAAGACTGTTGAGAAATAAACAATGCTTGGTATGATCATTAGATCTGTCAGTATTAATGATTGATTTAACTATATGGTTCAATGGAAGCAAGGATTCTCTGAAGTGACATCTACTATATAGTTTTTTTAGATGAAGATGAATAGGAATTAAACCTGAAATGGCTTCAATGCCTGTTGTAGGCAAAGTGCAAAAGGCACCCAATATTCATAGAGCTGCTCTTTGTTACATCTTTTTCAAGGCTTTGAGAGGGTAGTTGAGAAGGGCTTTATTGTAGTACTATAGCTAGAAACTATATAGTGCTATGGGTAGGATACAACACCTGTATAAATGTCTCTTCTGGAGGGGAATAAGACCTTTTGATGACTTTCTCAGCATTTTCATGCATTTGATGGTGGAGATGGCCTTGTTCATGTAAAAGTCAATATAAGACCAAAAGGATAATTTTTAATCAAAGAAGAAACCCAAATATCACCAGGTAGTCTTGGGAAGTAAAATGGACCCACTAAGGGGAGTGAGATCCAAGGGGAGAGGATTGAACACTCTATACACTCTGAAAAAGTGAAACACTTCAGTTTTTCTGTATTCTATGACAAGTTCAAACTTTGTGAGGAGATGGGGAATTATATCATAACTACAGAAAAGGTTTACATTAGAAACTGAAAAAGATTTGTTTTGTGAGATGAAAAGACTATTGTCAACAAAAAAAAGAATGGAGATGGGAGTTTTTAAATATTTTTCAAGAATATGAAAAATCAGAGAGAGATAAAGTGCAGACAAGATAGGGAAAAGAGCAGATTCTTGACTGACACCAATGTCAACATTACATAAAGGGGAAGAGAAAATATTCCAAAGATACTTAGTTTTTCTATTAACCAGGTAATTACTAAAGAAAGTCAATATTTTGTGATTGAATCCAGCTTTGTTTAAGATTAAGGAAAGGAGTTAATGATTGAGTAAGGGAGAAAACTGCACAATGTCAAAGGCCAATGTGCTAGTGGATAGGTTTTTGACCCAACCTGATTGTATAAAGTGAGTGAGGGCAACTTGTTGGCAATTTTATTGATTCTTTCATCAAAGAAGTCATGTTTTGTCTATCTCTTTAAATCTTTTCCAGTTCTCCAGTTGTTTGGACTATCTATACATATTGAGATCTCTATGACAGTTATTTTTCCACCAAGCTTTGGAGTACTTTGTGATATTGACTTTGTTGAAGTATTTATACCATATTCTATTAATATTATTGACAAGTGAATGAACAACTTCTTCAAGGGTAGTAATGTTTTGGATAGAGTCTGTTTTGAGACCTTTGATAATGTTTATCAGCTTATCAATGAAATGACATTCCTCTTTGCTATTCTTGATAAGAGAACATTTTGTTATCTGTATATGTTCCTCAAATATTGAAATATTGATAGTGATGGGAGTATGGTCTGATATTAGTCTTCAGTCTGGATGGATGCAATAATTGTTGTGTTCTGATAAGCTAGGATGTAGGAATACAAAGTCTAAGACTGAATTTGAATCTTGAACATTGTCAGGGTATCTGGTGGGAAAACTCAATATGTTTGGAAAGTTCTAATCAAAAAGAGTCAGCAATATTGAAAAGAGTGTCCCTAAGAGAGGAATGATATGGAAAATTAGGATTCCAAAAATTGTCCCTAATATTAAAATTGCCTGTTATGATAAGAATATTATAAATCAAACCACAGTTGAAAAAGGAAACATATGAAATGTCCTTATAATTAAAAATGTCATTTCAAAGAGAAAAACATAGAAAATAGATACATATATTGATATAAGTGATGGCTCTTAGAGAGTCACTAGCTTGAGTAGAGTTTTTGGAAAACATAGTCCAATTTGGATGATTGGGGACACCAACTAATTCTTCCCCTTTGCAGTTGGAAGAACTCAGAATGGATCATATAAAGGACCAAGACAGTTCTTAGGTGAAGATAATATTAAAAGATGAGTGTGTTTCAAGAATAGTATGAATAATGGAGTTGTTCTTGTGAACATTTTGAGAATAGATCTTGATATTTTCTAAAATCATGCCCTGGTACTGCTCACAGCTGAGCAAATTAATTAACTTCTGTTTTCACAGATTTCTTGTTGTTTTCTGTTATGCCATTCACAATTAAAGTAATGCTTCCAAAAGAGACATAAGTTAGAGTTGGCTTGATGATTGTCTCAACAGTTTGAGCACTTGAATGAGTGGGGACAAGTGTTATGATATGGTAGAGAGGGAAGCAGTAATATTCTTTATATATTCTTCAGGATTTTATATCGAATTTTACTTTGGATTTACTTTTCTTTTATTATATTAATGATGACAATGAAGAGGTATGTGACACTGCAGTCACATGACATGTCACATGATATGATATCATAAAAGTTTAGAATGGACTAGAGCAGGCTGGAGTGGTCTAGATATATGACATCAAGGAGTATGTTAACTGTATGGCTATCTCACAGTGTATACATGGTGCACTTATGGATGATGCATGGATTTTAGAGTAGAGTAATTATTAAGTAGCATGGACCATGTATAACTTATATAAATAGCATAACAATTCAGCAGAGACTCCTTATCGAGTTCTCTTATAATCCCTACTTGATATCCTACTGAGAGATTTATTGCTTGTGTTGCTATTGGACTTTGTGTTTAGTGGTTGCTACAACAACAAGGTTTGCCTTTCTTGGTTTCTAGTCTGGGGGGATTAGTCTTTTTGTTGGCTTTGTAGTACCAAGCAAACTGGCAATGATGTTTGGACTTATGAGGATTATTACACTTAATGCATTTGGCCTTCTGGATTCTACATGAGAATGTAGCATGTTCCCACTTCCAGCAATTCTTGCATTGAGGGGCACTGGGATTTATATTTGCATCTCTGACAGTAGCAATTAGCTTCCTATGTTAAAGCACCTATTAATCAGCTCCTTTGCTTTCTTACTACTCTGAACATTTCAAATGTCCACCTAGATGATGGCTATATCTGATTTGGGAGAAACTTTGATAATATGTGGTTTTGATGTTAAAACAACATTGTTGAAGATATGGTTTCTTTTGATGATTTCTTCAACCATGCTCAAAGTAATTGGTATAAGCATATTTTCTTGGAGATATAGGATATCTTTATATAGTTCTAAATAGTTTGGAGATCTAGGGAAGAAGCAACTTTGTTAGTCACTATGGTGATACCTCTAGAGTTGACTCAAACAAAATCAACCATAACATCTGACTTGATGTTTTTTAATGTGCTATTCATGTTACTAACATGACTGCTACTTTCCTTCATAAAGTTCTTCTTATTGTCATCATTCATGGGAACAATGATTCATTTTCTGGATAGGCCTTTCATAGTCATGTTAATGTACAGCTTTGGTTTACCATTGCCTTTGATAATCTTTTATATATTGTTAATTCTCTTTGCCTTGAGGGATGGGAAGATTTTCTTAATCTTAAGAACTTCCTCAGTGTTGCTAATTGGTTTGGAAGCCTGGGCATAAGATTTCTCCAATTTTTTTTTAGTCTGTAGTCTGAGAGGGTTTCTGTATTTTGAAGTACTTGAATATTTTGTTGATCTTCTTAGAGGATTTGGCAGGGATTAGAGGAGGTAGCCTGTTGATGCTAGCTGGTTTGTTATTTTTTATTCCCTTTCTTACTGTTCTTGACAGGGTTAGTTTGAGGTGCAATAGTATGATACTTTTTGCCTGAAAGAATTGTTGTGACTGTCAGCAATAAGAGAGTCCCATTCAGACTTATAGATGACTGATACAAATTTCTAGGTGGTTTCACCAATATCTTTAAAATCCTTGATGTTATTTGACTTATCTAAATTGATTTTTTTATTTTTGGCTAGACAAGTTTGTGACTTCTTGATATTTTTGGAGTCAGAATGTAGGTATTTCAAAGAGTTGTGAAGAGAAATAGAGTGAAAAGTACTATCTCATAATTCTGGTTCCATAGGGCTATTTAGATCATATGGTAATTGGATGTTAATGATTTTATTGTTGTTGTCATCAACATATGGAGCATTTATAGTGTTGAGGGTAGGTGCCTCATTAAAACACATTGCAGACCACTAGAGGGTTCAAAGTCAGTTATCTTACTGACATAATTCTCTTGTTGACTGTTGTTTTTGTATGACAGTAGAGAGCTATCAACTAGTTCCTTGAAATTGTTATCAGAGAAGTCATTATTGATTTCTATTCTTTCATGGTAAGAGATGGAAGAAGTACTTGAGAATATTGAAGTACTTCTGATAGTAGCCTTGCTAGAAAAATGAGATCTTTCCCTAATATTAGTGAAAATGTTGAATTTGTCAACATCTATCACTGAATCAGCAGGTAACTAAGCTATTTGTGCAGTAGAATATGTAAAAGCTAAAGAAGAAAATTGTTTATTTTTTAAGTCTCTATTAAGTACCATCATGCAAGATGGTGGTATAAGAGAAAGAAGGGTAGCTGATCTATTACAATCTTTTCTTTAGCTAAGCCCATAAAGGAAATAAGAAAAGCTAAAATATATATAGAAAAAGGAAATAGAAATGAAACCAAGTTTATCCTTGTAAATTCTAACAGTGTAAGCTTAAGTTATCTATAATTACTACTATAACTTATATTGGTAAGTAGTTATTAATTGTCTACATTGCACTATGCTCACTGTTATGATAATATCATATATTAAGTCTACTCATTTAAAAGCCTGTCCTCTACAACAGTATAATCTTATTCAAACTTTAACAAAAGCCTATCTTCTATTATTTTTATAACATGTTTCTTATAGTAGTGTTATAATCAATCCAAAACCTCTCAAGTACTTGGTCTTCTATGATGGAGTTTTCTTAGTTTTTCTATTCAATGGCTTTTAGTATTTCATTACTGAAATCTCTACTTAGGACTATACTCTAAAATTCATAAGTTTCTCTCTTCTAAAATACTTGTATATAAGACTAGTAAATTTTACTAGTCTGATAATTGACTATTCAATTTGAACTCTATTTTTATGTTGAACATAATCTATACCTCATTATCTGAGATCTGATGAAGGCCTCTCAGAAGTCTAAAAGTGAATTAGTAAATGTTATCTGAGTATATGAAATATAGGAGCTAGAATAATCTTTGACTTCAGCTTATATACTATATCTCTATGAGTTGCACTGGTTGCATATTTCAGATAAGATACTTAGATATAAGAGTGGCTAAGTTCACTGGAAGATGGAAGGTATATTATTGCTAATACTAGAAGTTGGTGATAGTTTTAGTTAATTGTTAGAATAAGACTTACAGTATAAACTACCAGCTTATATACTAAGTATACTATCTAGAATAGTTATATAGAATGAAGACTGCTAAGTATTACTCTAGTTTCCAGTGATTGAAAGTGGTAAACTTAACTTTTTTATTTTTCTTTCTATTTTTATTTTTCTTTTCTATTTCTTTTTATTTTGGACTTAGGATTAGGATTTAGTATGATGTCATATATGACTGTTACAAAATGTCACACATCAGTCACATGTCATAGTCATATGATCATGTATTACATAGAATATTATATAATATTATCTTATATATCAATGACATATAACTTTTAAAATAGTCTAGATTTAAGTCTAGCATATATAAGGTAGATAACTTTGTACTTAGAACTTTATCAAGTTCTCTTGTATAAACCCTATATAAGATTCTGCTTTTAACTTATCACTAAGTCTTGACTTATAATAGTAATTCTTAGATATTAAAGATAGAGATCTATAGAGTTGGCAAAAGTCTAGTAGGGTGAGTAATCTATACTGAAAGAGATTAAGAAGTACAAATAAGAGAGAGGCATTATTTGTAAATTGAGATAAATATAGCCAAATCAGAATATAATACCTCAGTATTCTTTAATAACATACTACTATTAGTACTTACTTTCTTTGAACTCTACTCTATTTTCTAAAGTTATGATCATATAATAGACAGATGATGTAGTATATAAGCTGCAATTAAGGTTATTCTGAGAAGTCTGCAATATTATGCACTTAGTATACAGTTTTCATATCTAGTACAACTTTAAGCTATTTCTGTAAACTTTTGTCTTTTGGTATGAGCCATGTCTAATAATATTATTAAACTTCCAAGTCTACTATTATTACTTCTGAACAGTTCTATTTGCATAAATTCTTTATTGTAGTTTTGTCTACAATTCTCTTAACTTCTAAGTTATACTTCTACAAGTCTAATAGTCTTTTCTTGCTAAAACTCTTTAATTCACTTTGGATCAACCTTAGTTCTACTGCTTAGGATACTTTTTAACTCTGTTTCTTGTCTGAGTGAATATTTTACAAAAGCTTTTTCTTTAAATCAATAGTATACTAAGTAGTCTTATAGAATAAGAGTCCTATAAGAATTACAAGAGAACTTGACAAGGAGTTCCTGATGTATTCTTACACTATATATACTACTATTACAAGTTCTACTCTAAACTGTATATTATTTATAAGTCTACTATACTATTACCATAATGTTGTAGCAACCACTCATCACTCAAGGACAAATGATCTCACAACAAGCAAAGCTCTCAGTAGGCTATCAAGTAAAGAGTGGGGATTACAAGAGAACTCGACAAGGAGCCCTCACTGTATTGCTCCTCTATTTATATAAATACATCGTGGTCC
>Ga0157359_1000433_pt1 | contig 15269 bp, 15 predicted proteins | sample AttcapACBM3_FD_111482 | JGI IMG/M metagenome (GOLD analysis project Ga0157359, IMG submission 111482) | Fungus gardens microbial communities from leaf cutter ant in Botucatu, State of São Paulo, Brazil - Atta capiguara ACBM3 | ecosystem: Host-associated > Fungi > Mycelium > Unclassified ...
GATCGTGCCAATTGTCAAACTAACTTCTCGAAAGGAAAATGTCTCCGAATTGCCTGTTTCTCCTGTTCCTCAGATGTTGTGCTCCCGTTCAGCGGTTTCCACACAGGTTTTTTCGCCTAAACATCCGAGTCACAAGGTGAATAACCATCAATCGAGGGCTCAGGGATCTGCCGGTGCTTCTCTTCCTCAAAATGCGTTGCAATCTACCCAATCCTTGCTTAAGGGACCATCTGGAGCTCAATCTAAAGCACCACAATGTTATGACTTTGGGCGAAATGCAGACGAGACGTGGTCAACTCTTCCACCTCCAAAGAAAAGGTTCAAGCCAAGGTTTCTACTTGCTTTCTATTTCGACACTTTCTTCTGACATCTTTTTGGTACTTTCGATAAGTATTCAGCATGGTCCCAAAAACAAGACGAGTGGTCCATTTCGAATTCCGGGCCTTGGTGGTAATGCTCTTGTGCAGAAAACTGGCATAAACACTAGCTCTGCCACCAGGGTTATCACCTTCCTTCCTACTCCACTTCCTGTCAACGATCCTCAGAGGGCAACTGAAGAGAATGTTATTGACATCTTCCAACCACTGTCATCTCCTCCCTCTTCGCCTATATCCTTTGACCCCGATGATGAGACTGAAGAGCTCAAGATTCGACTTTCATCGCCACCGACGTCCGATCCCGTTCAGGATGACGGTAATATGAAGTTACCAATTGACTTGGAAGAGATCAAAAGGAGATACCTCCATGTTCCACAGAAAGCAAAAGAGGTTGGATTAGTTTTTATCTAGTCCTCCTTGGCATATCTCAGGTTTTCTTTCTCAGTAGCACAGGAAGGCGAGAGGTTTTATGTGGGAAATTTTGGACTTGCCTAGTTTCTGTTATGTTCACTGTGATTCAGACATATCCAAAAATGATGCTCGGATTCTCATTTGGCCGGTGCCTGTTACTTCTTTGTAATAAATGGACTTATGCTTTTCTGCACATATAACTTTCGAACATGTTCTCTACCTGCAGTTTTCTTAGTTATTGTGTTGATGACTTAAGATAGGTGGTGGTTATTGTGGTCAGGACTCAGGATTAATCTACTGAGCTAGAGAGAACATAACTAGACATAGAAGGTGGTGGAAGGAGGTGGAAGGGAATGCAAATTTATTAGGTTTGGGATGTTAGAAGAAACAAAGTATAGTGAGCATAGCGCAGTGCAAACAACCACTTACTAATATAGTAAAACTAATATAGTAAAACTACTAGTGGAGAGCTGGTATGAGCAATATAATTAATAATCTATTCTCATAAAAGAATAACAGTGTAAGCAGTATGTAGGTTGTGCATATATGTAAGGAGACCAGCTCTTTTATGCCCTTAGTGTTCTCTCTCAAAGACTATTAAACTCTGTGATTGTCATATACTGATCTGGTCACATCTATGCTCTCTCATTGATAACATGCTCTTTATGATCTGTGCCTTCCAAACTTATCTGGTGTAGTGTTATATAATAAGTCCAACCCTGATAAAAGCCCATCTTCTGCAGCAGTGCTAATAGTCTGTTTTCCACAGTGGTATTATTTCATGACATGTCTCCTGTGGTGGTGTTATACTCTATCCAAACCCCATGAGTACTCAGTCTTCTATGGCAGAGTTTACTCCTATCCAATTCAGTCTTCTACAGTGGAGTTCTCCTTTTCAACTCAGTCTTTCACAATAGAGTTATCCCATTTGACCCCTGTTAGTGTTTTACTACTGAAACCTCTGCTCAGGGCTATACTCTGAAACCATTGAGTTCTCCTTTTTGTTACAATTTAAGACTCAAAGTGTTAGAAAAAAAACCTTGTATTAGGATTAACACAAGAGAACTCAATGGAATTCCAGTTACAAACCAATCTACCTTATATACTGCAGACTGTGGTCTGTGCACACTCTACAACTAACCTACCCTACAGACCATGTGCTTTCTATAAGGCCAACATACTAGTACTATGTTGTATGATATCATCTGTTTTAGAACCTTTTATAATCTTTTCTTGTGTCATATGATTGTGTGAACAGCTTGTGACAGTCACATGTAATATCATGTTATAATCTCAATCCTTAGTCCAAAATAAGAGAAATAAAAATAAAAATGAGAAGAAAGAAAGAAAAGCAAAATCTGCTGTCTTTAACTCTGACATTATTTCTCTTTCAAGGTTTCTTCTCTGGAGAAACTGACTTCTATTTTTACCAGTTCCTTTCCAACTTTCTTAAATACTCCTCCTTAAACTGCCTATCATCTCATCTATATAACATCTATGCTATATACTTCCCTGGTAACTCTTCTCTTCTGAAATCTTATTACTCTGCCATATCTAGTTTCTCTTGCCTCTTAACTTCTGCACTTAGTCTCCTATATATCATATTTTGCTGTGAACCCCTTCTATTACACCAAGTACTTTACTACTTCTTTTATTTTTCTTTTATTTAATATTTTCTCTACTTCTATTGGTTTCATCTCTTTTACTTTTTGTTTCTCCACCAGTTCTCTATATCTTGCTATTCTACTAACATTTACCACCAGATGAATTCTCATTGATTCTGACAGTTTCAACTTGATTGCATTGGCTGATACAATTTCTTCTATCATGTAAGGCCCTATATATCTCTCTCTTAACTTCTTGGTTGGTTATTCTTTGAACATCAGATTTTTTGTACTCAGCATTACTTTGTCTCTTTTCTTTCATTTTTCAGCTTTCTTCCTTTTCTTATTTGCTTGCTACTTCATTATCTCCTGTGCTTTATTTAATACTGTCTTAGCTTCCTCCTATACTTTCTTTATTCTTTCTGCAAACTCTGTTTCCTTCTATACTTTTTCTTTTCTCCTAATATCTGCTCTCATTCTTAATGTTATATAGATCTTTTCTTCCTTCAATACCAATCTTCTCTTATCTGCCATTTGTCTCCTCTCAATATTTTTACTTCTGTCTTTTTTATCTCTTCCACTACTCTAACTACTTTCTTATTCTTTTCCCTAGCTATTTTTTATTTTTTCTATTATATTTACTTCTGGTTCTTCTATTACTACTTATACTAAACTATGAATTCATTTCTCCTTTATTAGGTTTTGGTTTTCATTGTTTTCTACTTCTACTTTCCAATCTGGTCTCCTACTCAGTTCATTTACCTTTCTCATCTTTGTCTTTGGAACATGTTTTAAGGTGAAATCAAATCTCAACATATATAATGCCCATCTTGCTTGCCTACAATTCAGTTTTGTACTTTTATAAAGTATTTTGAATTCTTGTGATCTATTAAAACCTTGAACTTGAATTTGATGCCTTTTAATAGATGTTTTTAATTCTCAAAATCCTGAATAACTGCTAGCATTTCTGTCATGAATTTCATAATTAATTTTTGTCTTATTGAGAGATTTTGACAAACAGGCTACTAGCCTCCATTGCTCATCTTCATATTTCATAGATAAGACTTCTTCTGCTGTATAGTTTGATGCATTCACTTTCATCCTCATTTTTTTGTCTCAATCTGGTGTTGCTAACTATTCTTCAGCTCCTGCTTTTCTGTTCACTTCCATTTTTGCTCTTTTTTCACCAGATTATATAATGGCCCAGCTATAGATGTGAAGTCTTTAACAAACTACCTATAGTAATTAGCAAGTTTTAAGAACTTGTGAACATCCTTGACTTCTTTAGGAGTTGGCCAGTCTAATACTTTCTTTATCTTTTCTTTTTCTATCTTGATTTTCTTTAGTCTAATTATCACTTCTAAGAACCCTACTTTCTTAACTTTCTACTTGTATTTTTCTGGATTTATATATAAATTATCTTCTGCTAACTTCTTTACCACTTCATCATATTCTTCTTCTTTTATTTCTACTATTACATCATTCTGTTAGATATGGTTCACACTTGAAGGTAAAAGTCTGTAGAGTTGGCTTGGACATGTACAGAGTATAGAAACTCCATGTGATGAGCTCAGTGATATGGACTTGTTGGAATGACCTTGGCCTCAACTTATGTGTTGTGCCTTCTATAAGCCACATGGTTGCAATTTCAGGAAATGGTCTTGTAAGGAGTTATAAGGAGAAAAGTAAAGTGTGTTACCATTAACACTGGAGATTTAGTGTCAACTTCAGTTAATTATCAGGCTAGCTATTACAAAGTAATCACCAGCCTTAAATAATAAAATAACAAAAGGAGTAATTAAAACAGATCTTCAAGTGAGTTTTAGTAATGAAACACTAAATAGGAGTTTAGATTTGGAGAAGAGAGAACTCCACATAAAGACTGAGTAGTTTTGTGGAGTTTGAAAAAGATAATTAGGCAATGGAAACGGATAAAGATGACTGCAGATTTTGACTCAAATAAAGCCAAATAACTGCAGAATTTTGATGGAATTAAGTCCATTATGAAGTATTAAACCACTGATGGAGTTTTGGGCAAAAATAAAGCTAAATAACCATAGGGATTTGATGTTGTATTGAAGTCAGACATGTTTCAGACATATTTTAGAGTTTGGGATATAGTACATTCATAAAACTCACCACTTCTCCAGTGTTGATCAAGTTCCTCAAGATCTCATTTATTATTGTTTAGAATGTTACTGGTGAATTGATAAGACTAAAGAACATCACTGTTGGTTCAGACAATCACTCTAGAGTCATAAACACTGTCTTTTACTCACCTTCTTTCTTTATCCATATGTTATTATACCTCTACTGTGAATCTAGTTTAGTAAATAATTTTCTACTATGTCTGAAATCAAAAGTAAAGGATAATTTTTTTAAATTGTCTATTTATTTAAATACCTATAGTTTTGAACTATCTTCTTTTTACCACTTTGTTTTCTACAAAAAACACTGATGCCATTTAAAATGACTTTGAGGGTCTGATGTACCCTTTTCTCAATTATTCTTTAATGAACTCATGTATCTTTTCTTTTTCTTCTCTCAACAACAGATACATCTTCTCTTTTTCTAATACAAATTCTTCTCTTATCTTTATCACATGATTCCATACTTTTTTGTTGATATCCTCTCACTTGTCTTTTTTCCAAAGATGTGGATCCACTTATGAAACCTTTGAGAAATCAATTTTTTAGCCTCTTCTTTAGACTTTGCTGCTTTTTCTTTCTTATTCTAAATCTTCCATTCTTTTACTACCTTTTTCACTTCTATTGTTGTCTCTTTTTTTCCTCTTTTTTTCTTTCTTTTGTTCTTTCTCTTTTCACTTCTTTCTCTCTTTCTCTTTCTCCTCTTTCCCCTTTTGCTTCTGCCACCCCAATTTTCTCTGTTTTGGTCTCCACTGTCTTCCACATCTCTCTAGATACCCCATTATTTTCATCTCATCTGTCCTCTAATCAATTTCTGTTTTCTCTCTATGTTCTTTATAAAATATATTAACCTCTACTGTATTTTCTATAGATATTTCTTTGCTGACTGTCTTGTCCACATTTCTTACATATATATTTTTCAATTTTCTTCAACTTAAATCTCTGTTTTTCTGCAAACTCTGAACTCATTACCAACCTTGTTACACCACTGTTACTCCTTTCTGTGTGTCAATCCTCTCAAGACCAATTTTTCACTGTTATTTCTCTCAAAGATTCTTCTTGATTTAGTAAACCAGTATTTATTACTCTACTGGCTAGAATAGCAAATCTATTTAGAGGACTCAGTTGAGATTCTGATCCCCTTCCACTTTTGAATTATATACACTATTTAAATTGTCCCCATATTCAATTCTTCTTTCTTGTCTCACAATTTTCCAACTTCTACAATGTCTTACAAGATAACCAAAACCTTCATAGTTATAATAGTTTCTCCTTCTGTTTACATTCATTGTTACAATTGAAGACTCAGAGTTAAGTGTTATATTCTATTCCAGCCATCCATTCCAATTCATGGATAATGTTTTCTTTCTCATCCATACTCTCTAACCTCTTTCAGTATAGATTATCTCTCTTTATTCTTCTTTGAATATCCTTATTGATTTCTTGCTAACTCCATGGACTTCTATCCCCAATATCTGAGAATTACCAGTATCCAAAATAACTTGCTTAATAGTTCCATTTCAGATAACTATCCTAGGTATACTACTTAGTATGCTTAGTATATAAACTAGTAGTTTACACTGTACTAGCTTTATTCTGAAAATTGACCAAAACTAGCACTAACTTCTGGTGTTAGTGATAATATACCTTACCACCTTCCAGTAGCCCTAATCTCCTAAAGTTTTCCAAGTCCTCTTCCAAAATATGTGGCTAGTGTGACTTATAGAGATGCAATACATAAGTTGAAGCAGAAGATTGTTCTCATCTTGTCTTCCACATTCTTGGATAATATATAAACTGACTTATTGGACTTCCAAGATACTTTATCAGATCTCAGATAACAAAATATGAACTATGTCTAACATTCAGTTAACAAAGGAATCTTATATTATGTTAACACAAGAGAACTTGATAGAGTTTTTAGTATAAAGTATCTATCTTATATATACTAGCTAGTCGGTCTATATAAAACCTTTATCTAACCTACTCTAAAGGCTATGTATTATCCATAAGTTTAATATATGGTAAATATACTGTATAATATCATTATTCTAGAATTTTCTATGTTTTTCTATGTGACATATGATTGTGTGACTGTGACTGCAAACATGTGACAAATTTGTAACAGATTTGTAACAAATACATGTGATGTCATGCTAACTTCTAACCTTAAGTCTAAAATAAAAAAATTAAATAGAAGATAAAATGAAAATAAGAAAATAAATAAAAATATATAAAGTCTACTATCTTTAATTCTGACATCCATTACATAAGGATTCCTTCTTATTTCTCCTCCTCTATTTTCTTATTCTTACAGAGAGTTTCTAACTACTACTGAATTTATTCTCTCTACTCTTTTTATTAAGGCTTAAGTCTTGCTAGTGTTTACTGTTTCTTCTGACTTCTTAGCTAAATGTAGGATGAAATAATCATGGCCTAAACCCCCTTTGGTTATTTACTATTACTATTTGTTTCTGTCTCTGACTCTCACTATTTTTCTTCTTCTTCTCTCTCAACCTCTCTTCTACTCCTTCTTTAGTATTTATCTAAATTATTGGCACATTCATACAACTGTTCAATACTTTTTTTGAAGGTCTTTTTGCCTCCATCAGATTTTTCCTAATTACTCTGTTCATCTCTCTCTTAAACTTCTCTACCAATACTTTTCCCTCATATCTACTTTTTCTTACTACTCTTTTAAATTCCTGTACAAACTCTTCTATTGTCTTTTCTCTTTGTTTTACCTTTTTAAGCTTGGATACTTTAGCAAACTCATTATTACCTCCTCCAAACTCTCTTTTCAGTTATGTTAAAAAGTCACTTGCCAATACAAACTATATCTCTTCTGTTTCCATATCTTTTGACAAAATTTCCTTCTAAATATCTACTAATCCTTTTTGCACATATGTCAAAATTCACTAAACTTGTTCTTTTACTTCTACATCTCTCATCCTCATTTCAATATACAATTTGTATGCTGTTACAAACTCTGTTACTTGACTTGCTTCTTTATTAAACAAAAGTAGTTTTGCTACTTTTGCTTGTATCAGAGTTGTGAACAATAGACTTGACTTTATTTTATTTTTGAGTTTCTTTTTATTTTAGACTTAGACAAAGGAGTGTAATATAATATTACCTGGGATGGTCATATGTTATAAGGCATGATGAAAGCATGACACCTGTAACAGAGTAGTTATATATGTTACAGTCATATATAACACAATCATATAACACAGAGAAGAATATAGAAGGTTCTGAAATAAATAATGTTATTACAATCACCTTCTCATATCTTCAGCATGACTTCACCATGTTCATAGAGTTCAGGATATGATACAACAACCAGCTGCACTATAGGTAGTCTCAGTCAGTACCTTATGAAGTAGGTATTGTTTCCTTTTTATTTCTTCATGTTCTATAACATCATCACACATGCAAACTATATATTCCAGTTATGGTTAATAGATATATATAGTATAAATACAATCTTGTATTCTTATGCTTTACCAATTGATCACCTCTTACCTCTCAACTCAAGTATTTGTCTTAGTTGCAACTTAAGCCAAGCTTAAGGTTGTAACATTTAGTAAAGCATTAGCAGGCTCACCTTGCAAAAGAAAAGTATATAGTGGTTTGGCCACTAGAACAATTAATGGTTTAACTATTGAAAGAAATAACATATGTGTAGTGTAGTCCATAAACAACAAGACAAGTCAATGTAGAGAATATAATATAGAAGCATTGTCAAAGTGACTAAAATCTTTATAGGTTACAGAAGAAGCCTTAGAGAGAACTACAGAATATATAGACAAAATGTTAACAGCACCAGTACCAGCTTAAGAGAATAATGAACAGGCAGGATTGCTGAAGAACATAGTCCTTGACCCAGGATAGTTTAATAGGGACAGAATGAAATTCAAAGACTAGTGGAGAAGAATGAGACTATTTCTAAAGAGCAATAGAGTCATAGAGACAGACAATGGGATCACTGCAATCCTTGTCTATCTTAGAGGGGGTATAACTGATATTTATGCCCAGAAGAAGCTTGATGAGCTAGATGAAGAAACAGGAACCTAGAATTAGAACAACTTTGTACAAGAAATAAAAAAGATATTTAGTGATAAGACTAAGACTGCAGATACAGAATGGAAGATAAAAACCTTTAAGCAAGGAAGGAAGAACACGGCTGATTTTATGATTGAATTTGAAACATTAGCAATGAAAGCAGACACAGATGAGTTATACATGATCTTCTTGAAGAAGAATGTATGACTAGACATAATCAAGACAATACTAGGATATCCACCAATTGCAGCCCCAGAGACACTCAAGGAGTAGAAGGTGATGATAACCTCAGTAGGACAAGAATATGAATTTACAAAAGGATGATACAACTTCAAAGACTGAAAGCCAAAGTACTTTAATTGCAAAATATATGAATACATAGCAAAAGATTGCAAGAAGCTGAAAAAAGAGAAAGATGCTAGAAAGTGTTATGAGTGTGGATGAATAGGACATATTGTTAGAGATTGTAAGACAAAGCAACAAATAAAGAAACAAAGTATCCAAGAAGATACAGATACAGAAGAAGAAGACAAGTAGAAGGACCAATGTATCTAAAGAGCAAAACCAGTATATTATTTCCTATCAAAGGAACAATAAAGAGAAAGAGCTCAACATACAAGTAAAAATCAAGACAAAGAATGGAAAAGAATTACAGATAGAGATACTGGTAGATTCCAGATGCACTCATATGGGAATTGACAAACAACTGGTCAAGGACAAGAGAATATAGACAAGACCAATAAACTTTTCATTCAGAGTATACAACACAGATGGAACTAAAAATAGAAATATAACAAAAGTGGCACCACTGAAGATCAAAATCAATGGATATAAAGAATACATTGAAGTAGCAGTAATAGACTTAAATGGAGTGGACATGTTTTTGGGACATGACTGGTTAGTTAGACATAACCCAGAAGTGAACTGGAAAAAAGGCAGAATATAGTTCACAAGATATCTAGGATCATGTAGGATAAAACACCAGAATATTGAGTTTAAAACAAGGAGAATACAAGCAATGGAAACATCAGACAAGGATTAACAAGAAATCAGAAAAGAACCAGACCCAACAAATCCTGAAGATCTTCTGGAATATATTTGACTTTTCATGCATTTATTCAACAAGAAAAGGTTCAAGAAATTACCAGAAAGAAGAGAATGAGATCATAAGATTAACCTGATAGTAGAAGCACCAAAGGAATTAAATGTGAAGGCTTATTCAATAAAACCAATAGTTGGATGAATAATTAAAAGTAAAACTAATAGTGAAATCCAAGTCAAGATATGTAGCACCATGCTTTTATATTCCAAAGAAGGATGGATCACTATGACTGGTACAAGACTATAGGAAGTTGAACCAGATCATAATAAAGGACAAGACACTACTATCTTTAATACAAGAAGTCATTGACAAATTAAAGAAGGCAAAATATTTCAACAAGTTGGACTTAATTTGGGAATACAACAATGTATGAATCAAAGAGGAAGTTGAATGGAAAGTAGCTTTCTTAATGAACAAGAGATTATTCAAACCTTAAGTGATATACTTTGGATTATGCAATTTACCAGGAACATTTCAATGGATGATGAATAGCATATTTAGAAAACTACTACACAAAGAAATACTGGCAAATTACATGGACAATTTTGTTATACCAGCAAGGACAATGAAGGCATTAGAAGAAAGAAAGATCCAATTTTTAAAAATAGCAGAGAAACACAACCTGTATTTTAAAAGATCAAAATGTGATTTCAACATGGAGAAAATTCTGATCCCAGAAGTTGTTGTTGGGAAGGGACAAATCCAAATAGAAAACAATAAAGTCAAGGCTGTAAAGAAATGGAAAATACCCATCAAGATTAAGAAAGTTGAAAGCTTCCTAGGATTTGCAAACTTCTACTAGCAATTTATCAAAAATTTCAGTCATACAGATGGCAAGACCCTCAATGAGCTCAAAGGGAAAAAGGAATGAAAATGGACAGAAGAACATCAAAAAACATTTGAAGAACTGAAGGACAAGATTACAAGTTAACCAGTGCTTTTTCTTTCAAAAAGAGAAGGTAAATTCAGAGTAAAAACAGATGCTTCAGAATATGTAATAGGAGAAGTTCTATCCCAGGAACAAGAGGGAAAATGGAAACCTATAGTATTTTTATCCAGGACAATGCAACTAGCAGAAAGGAACTATGAGATTTATGATAAAGAACTGTTGGCAATAGTAGAGGCTCTAACAAAATGAAGACAATATCTATTGGACATCATAGAAAAGTTTAAAGTCTGGATGGATCATAAAAATCTCAAGTACTTCAGGGAACCTTATAAACTAAATAGAAGACAGGCAAGATGATATTTGAAATTACAAGACTATGATTTCACATTATGCCACATACCTGGGAAAATGAACATGAAGGTAGACATTTTATCAAGAAAAGATTAGGTGGACACAAAAGATGATAACAAGGATGTTCAGATGTTGAAAGAGGAACTGTGGTCAAGAAGACAAATAATGGCAAATATAACAGTATTATGAAAAAATCAAGTAGTAGAAAAAACCACTTTACTAGAGGAAATATGACAAAATGGCACTAAAGAACAAGAAGTAGTCAAAGAATTGAAAAAGGAAGATGGTCAATCTTGAGAAGAAAACAGAGTTGTCTATATAGATAGGAAAATTTATATGCCAAATAATTGAAAACTACAGAAGAAGATTATATAGGAAAATCATGATCTAGCAGATATAAGATACCCAGAACAATATCAAATAATGGAACTAATCAAAAGAAATTACTGGTAGTCAGAAATAAAAAACAATGTGAAGAAATATGTACAAGCATGCTTCAAGTGCTAACAGAATAAAGTGCAACATATGAAAAAGGCAGGAGAATTATATCTATTGGAAATACTAGAAGGATCTTGGTAGGAAATCAGCATCAATATAATTGGACCTTTACCAAAGTCAAATGGAAAGAACACTATAGTAGACATAGTAGATCAGTTTATAAAAATAATTCAATTAAAGATAACAACAATAAATATTTCATCAGGAGAAATTGCAAAGATTTATTAGAACAATATTTGGAAACTGTATGGAGTACCAAGGAAGGTTTTTAGTGACAGAAGATCTTAATTCACATCAAAATTCATGGAGGAGCTGATGAAAGTATTAGGAACAAAAAGGATGTTATTAACAGTGTATTACCCTCAATTAGATAAACAGACAGAATAAATTAACCAGGAGGTTGGAACATTTTTATGATACTATATCAACTACAGACAAGATAACTGGACAGAATGGCTTATAGCAGCAGAATTTCAATACAATGATAAGAAACATATGGCAACAGGACATACACTATTCAAACTTAATTTCAGATAACATCACTGAAAAGAAAATTTGACAATACGAATAGAGTTTCCAAAATTAGAAGAATTCCTTATAGGATTACAAAGAAGCTGGAAAAAAGCTATGAAGTCAATAGAAATAGTAAAAGAAGCTATGAAGAAGCAATTTGATAAGAAAAGATGGAATTCACAAGAATTGCAAGTAGGAGATAACATGTGGTTGGATGCCAAGAATATTCATTTGAATCAATCCTCAAAAAAGTTGGACCAGAAAAGATATGGATCTTTTATGATCTCAAAGGATATTGGTCAAGAAGTATTTCAGCTGAAACTTTCAGAAAAATGGATAATACACAATGTGTCAATAAAGACCTGTTAACACAATGAAAAGAACCACAATTCAAGGGTTAACACATGGAACTGGCTCTACTACCAGATATTATCAATAAGAAAGAAGAATATGAAGTTGAAGAAATCAGGAAGCATAAAAAATAAGGACATGAAACTCAATTCTTAGTATATTGGAAGGGTTATGGAGATAAACATGACCAGTGTGTTGTGAGATGCTTGGAACACTAACAATTTTTATTTTATTTTATTTTATTTTTATTTTTCTAATTTTATATGGTTTTTGTTTTTGTTTTTGTTTTTGTTTTGGACGATGAAGAGGCATATGATACTGCAGTCACATGACATGTCACATGATGTGATGTCATAGGCCCAGAACATGGTGGAAGGATCTAAAAGATGATGTTAGGGCATATGTATACAACATGGTGGTCTTGAAGCAAATATGAGAATGAAGCATGGATATGAGGGCAGGTCTAATTATTAGTAGCATGGACCAAGCATGTTTTGTATATATAGAGCTCTAATTTAGCAGAGACTCCTTGTTGAGTTCTCTTGTGAACTTCCCACTTAATATCCATATTAAGAGATTTACTGCTTGTATAGTCATTGGTCTTTGTGACTAGTGGTTGCCACAACATAGTGGATTACAAAAATGGGGTTGCCTCATGCAAAAGAGGTGATTGAAGACTATTGGGCAAGGATTTTGGGTCAAAACCTATAAAAGAGAGAGATAAAACTCTAAATTGACAGTTCCAAACTAGTTAATATCAAAATTTCCAATGGCTCAACAATTCACTACTATCATCTGCACTCTCAACAATATGAATTTGGTCAAAACAATAAATCAAGAAAGGAAAGATTAGATGAAGAAGTATCACAAGATAATATGAAGAATTGAGAGAATGGTGGACATTTAAATGCAATTGCAAAATATTATCAAACTAGTGGAAGAAGCCAACATCCAGATTACAGAAATCAAATCAATGATTTTACAAGCTAGTGACAATTATTGGACACTAACAGCAGGAGATATATTCAGTATCTCTGAAGACCTACAAAATATTGTCCAAAGCAATATGGAGAATTAGGCATATTATATTCAACAACTGCTAGTAAATAAATTGGATAATTGCAAAGGAAAAGGAAATGAATATGTAGAAGGAAACATCAAGGAGATACAAGATGCATATAAACAAGAGGATCTAGAGATGAAGAAACAAGAACCTAGTAAAGGAAAACAACAAGTGCAAGATGAAGAAGTTTTACTTTACAGACCTTATTGTTGTGGCAACCACTTATTACAATGACAAATGATCACACAAGTGAGTAAAGCTCTCAGTAGGCAGTTAAGTGGGAAAAATCACAAGAGAGCTCAACAAGGAGTCTCTGCTAAATTAGAGTCTTATGTATACAAAGTACACATGGTCCATGCTACTAATAATTACATCTACCCTTATGTCCATGCTTCTTCCTCATGTTTGCCTCAAGGTCGCCATATTGTATACATGTGCTCTGATATCATCTTCTAGATTCTTCCACCACTTTCTAGGCCTATGACATCACATCATGTGATATGTCATGTGACTGCGATGTCATGTGCCTCTTCATCATCACTAAAAGAAAAAGAAAAAGAAAAAGAAAATTAAAAGAAAAGAAATATAAAATCAAGAAAAATAGATAAAAGAAAAAGAAAAATGTTAGTGTCCAAAACATTCCATAACATAAACCATATGTTCTTGTCATGGTTGATAGGTATATATAGCATAGATACAATCCTATATCCTTATGCTTTATCAATTGATCATCTCTTACCTCTCAACTCAAGTCTTTGCCTTAGTTGCAATCTGAGCCAAGCTTAAGGTCATAACAGATATCATATAGTATAGCAACAACATGTTGACCTTATGAAAAGTACATGGACTTTAGGGTAGGTTAGATGTAGTGTGTACACAGACCACAGACTATAGTATATAAGATAGACTAACTTGTACTTGGAACTCTATTGAGTTCCCTTGTATTATTTAATACAAGAGTGTGCTTTCATCTTATTTCTGAGACTTAAGTCATAACAGCTTGGTGCTTAATTTTAGGTCTTGAAAACTCTTCTATTCTCACTGCTATTGCTGCCAATTACTCTTGTATTACTGCTATTTGTTCTTCTTGTTATCTTATTAAGAGTTACAACTGCTTTACTTAGTTGTATTAACTCATATTGTAAAGAGGAAGAGAATTAATAGGTGTAGATGATTGTAGTAGTAGTGTGGAATTTATCTCTATAAGTGCTAGCAGGTCCTCTTTGAATCTTATCTCACACTATTTACTGATTATTTTAGCTACTGACTACTGCTCTAAGAAAACTGTAAACAATTTTGGCCTAAGAAGATTATTTTACTCTAGACAAGGTTTTAAAAATATCTACCATTCTCCTATATGTACTGGCCATAAGAGAACCAATAGCACAGAGCTAATATTTGAAAAGATAATATATATATATATATTTATATAAGGTTGATATGCTTATAATATACTAGTAGGCTTTGGTACACTATATATGATTGAACTTTCCTTGTCTAGCTAGTATATCATAAAGAAGAGAGGGTTCTATATTGGACAGTTCTAAGAAAGAGAATTCAGTTCTAATATTACAATTCAAGATTCAAAGTGTTAAGTCAGGAAAAAAACCTTGTATTAGAGTTAATATAAGAGAACTTGATGAAGTTCCAGTAACAAACTAATCTACCTTATATACTGCAGATTGTAGTTTGTGCACACTTTACAACTAATCTAGACTATGTGCTTTCCATAAGAATAATGTTGTGGCAACCACTTATCACAAAGACAAATGATTACACAAATGGTAAATCTCTTAGTTGGATATCAAGTGGGGAATTCACAAGAGAACTCGACAAGGAGTCTCTTCTTAATTAGAGTCCTATATATACAAAGTCCTCATGGTCCATGCTACTAATAA
>Ga0157359_1000435_pt1 | contig 15254 bp, 6 predicted proteins | sample AttcapACBM3_FD_111482 | JGI IMG/M metagenome (GOLD analysis project Ga0157359, IMG submission 111482) | Fungus gardens microbial communities from leaf cutter ant in Botucatu, State of São Paulo, Brazil - Atta capiguara ACBM3 | ecosystem: Host-associated > Fungi > Mycelium > Unclassified ...
GCAGATCTGTGCCCATTGTTGGAGAGGTGCGACTACTGGAAGAACATTGTTGGCGAGTTTTGTTTCCATTTTTATTTTCTCATCTATCATTTCCTTTTTTGTATTTTCCCCTTCTGGGCACACAACCACAAAAGCACGCTTGCGTTGCATTTACCGGCTGAATTTCATGCCGTGTCGACATCTAGTATGACGAAGAACTATATAGTATTAAACCCTACATTCTCAGGTATAAAAGGACCCTTTTTGATTGGTGGCTACACCTCAGTTGTCCATGCTATCTCTGTAAGACTGAGGTGAGCCCGTATTCTAGTGAATCATCTTCATAGATTACTGACTACATACACTAGTTTGTATGTTCAATAGGTACAAATAAAATAGTCGTTCATGCTATCTCCGTGAGACTGAGTTTGTACGTCTAATATCCATGGTGCTCTGAATTCTTGATGACTTCAATTCCAGACTTGTTGTCAATAAAGAGTATCAATACACAAGAGAGGGGATGTCCAAAATATTTTGATCTCTTTACCAGCCTCTACAGCCACCACATACTATATACTCAGCCTCAGTACTGGATAGAGTAACAAAGCACTGACATTTTGATAACTATTACTTGATCTGTTCTCTCTTGTACAACTAATCATGGACTTTCACTCAAAGTGAGAACCATGCTTAACACTTACATGCTAGAGTTGTATAACTACCTATAGACTGTTGCAAAGCATTCCACTTAGTAAGCATATGGCCCATGATCAGTAAGTCCTAATTCAGTAGTTGATATCAAAATTTTTGCATAGGTTAAACTCCTACCAATACTACTCATCTTCTATTGTTACTCACTCTTCCTCAGCTTTCCATCAAAGTATACACCACAGGTAAATGGTTGCCAGTTGTCCACACTGTACCATGCTACTGTGCATTCTGTTTCTTTCAACAGGCTATGGGCCCTAGTTGCCTTGATCTCTAGTTAGCACTTTCTTAAACTGCTTTCTATTAATGAGAAATACTTGACCAACTCTACTAGTGAGCTGACACCTTGTCACTTCTAGGCCTGTTATGGATTGAGCTAATTCTGAATCACTCTATGCCTATAGGATTCTCTTGTATCTTACATGTGCTAATAGCTTATTACTGGTTGAATATTTGTGTTCTAACTGGCTGCATTTGCTTTCTAATTCATACTGATTATATTCACTACAGCAATAGCTAACTTTGTTGCTACTCTTCCCAAGCTTACTGGTTCTACTGACTATCTCTTCTAAGAGATCTGTGTTAAATCAACTCTTGCTCTCATCACTTACCCTAAGGCTGTTTTCACTGCTGAAGATATACTGAATACTTTGGCACTTTCTCAGACCACTGATGTGGATAAGGTAACTAGAAGGAACTTCTTGGGCTCTCAAGCACTAGCTGTTCTTAATTTTACTTTACCAGATAACTTATCAATATGGCCAGTCTAATGCTGAGGCTCTTTGAACTTATTTATAGACTTTTATGGGAACACCTGGTCCAATATTAGTCTTTGCTGACTGCCAGAAAATAGTTATGCTTCAAACTCCCAGTGATCAGAACTCTGCTTCTCAGATTGCTGAGCCTGATTTCCCTTATATAGGACTCTATAATAATAACTGCCATATCTCTCTTTCCTTATAGATTGATGGTTCACTAAATTCAGTCTACCCAATCTATGCAAACTGTCCTTAAATATGACAATGTAATCTCATGTGCTAATACAATAGCTATAATGGAGGAATTTGTAGTCTTAAAGGAAATTAATTATACATGCATGGTTTCAAGTCAAAATAGATTTGTTTTATCTATTACTGTGAATTCCTTTAAATGTGAAAAGGTACTATGTTTCTTATGTAAGGGTAAAAAAGCACCTCATGGCAGCTTTTATAAGGATAAATAGTTCTTGAATTCTGGTACCTCTGCTCACTTTACTTCATTTGAGTCTGATTTTGTTGATATAACTCTGGGTAATTATGATTAAGTAGAGACTGTAAACTTAAAAGCACCATTATTTATAGTCACTTCTAGCACTGTTCTGATTGAATGTTAGATGTAATTTACACTCATTGATTTTATCCACAATGATAGCACAGAAGATAGAGTTCAGAAGAGAATTTTGATAAGAACAGACTTTGGGACAAATATGAGCAGAGTGCTATACAGATGGGTCAACCTTGGCTTCAATGGATGTTGTTGTGCCTAGCTTATACATTGCATGGTTGGGATTTTGGATAACAAGAGTTCAAGTAGGGGTATGAATATAGTACAGTTCAAGTTGATAATCAAACTAAGGAAAATGGTACATAGTAGATTATGTTCTTAAATATAGAATTGGTAATTTAATAATAATCTACTGCTGTACATACTCTAAGTTGTTGAGCACTATAAGAGATATTATTTAGAACTCCATGAAACTGTTAAAGTATATAAGATCTGGTTCTTGGATTGATAGGTGATTGGAATGGAATGTGATTAGTACTGGAAGAGTAGAAAATGTGCAGATAACAGATGGTATGTGACATTGAACATAAAATTTGATTCTGAGAAAAGAACTACTAAAGTTGCTGTATTAAAACTATGGCCAGTATATTATGTTTCTAGTATACAGATATGTCTTCTCTCTACTAGACAAATTCTTCAGTCTGGATTGAGAGTAAAAGTAGTTCTACTTTCCATAATAAGTCTAGTGATGCTGTCCTATCAGCTACTCCTAACCTTTGAGGCAACATTCAAATTATGAAAACTTGTATTCTCAAGTATAATATCTCCAATCCTGTGAGTCTTATAATAAGACACCTAGACTTTGAGACTTTGCATTATTGTTTTGGATATGCTTCTGATAAAGCCATATACCAAGTTCTTGACAATATTGAAAATATAAAGAAGATCCATTTTCTAACACAGAAATATGTCTACTATAGTTGTACTCTTGGAAAGATATACCAATACAGTTTTCTTAAGAACTCTGTTCACTTCAGTGAGCCTCTAGGATTGATCTACTCAGATCTCCTTGAGCTTCCCACCTTGTCTTATTCAAAGTACAAGTAGATAATTATATTCCTTGATGACTATTTCTCCTATTACAACACTGTTTTTCTGCACAAAAAGTCTGAAGCTATAGAAGCAATTAAGTCAATTTTCTGGATGTGGTTAAATATTACTTCCCATCTTATGAAGAGATTGCACACTGACAATAGGAGAGAATATGTAATGTTAGAATTATAGTTTTTTCTAAGAGAACAAAAGATTATCCATAAGACTAGTACTCCACATGTACACCAACAGAATGGTTGTACTGAATGATTGAACTGTACCTTGCTTGAAAAGGCACAGTTAATGCAACTTGAAGCATGCCTACCAGATTTCTGGTGGGTGTTTGCAATTGTAGCTACAGCTTATATATATAATCACACATCTATTAGGCATCTCAAGTGGAAAATATCTCATGAGATTTTCTTGGGTAATAAACCTAAAACATTGCATTTTTATATCTTTGGCTGTGGAGCCTATGTGTTTCTCCCCAGTGAAGTTTGTGCCAATAAACTTGCATTATGTTCTGAATTAATGATATTCATTGGGTATAAAGACAATGGTTATCATTTTATGTACCATACACAAGGAAATATCACTTTCTGCTCTATACATGCCATCTTTGATAAGGAACTGTTTCCTAAATGTACTGACTCCCATGCAAAAGAGTACAAATTATACAATAGATTATTGAATAAAATAAGTCCAGAGACAGAGTCATTAGTGCCTAACCCTTCTGGAAAAGATAGACCTGTTCCAGTACCTATTCCACACATACCTATTCCTCCCATTCAAAACAATCCTTCTACTTGTTCTTCTTTGCCTTCTCTTTCTTATAAGTCTCCACCTCTCTTACCTACTCCAGGGTCTAAAAAGCCCACAGTGGAGATTGAAGAAGATGATGATGTTGACTCTAATGTTGAGATACAACCACTTAGCCCTCAACAACCTTTGCAATTTGCTTTGTAGATATTACAAGAAGGTTTTGAATTGAGGAGATCTAAGTGTCAAACTCAGATATCCTTTAGAAAAGGAAATATTTATAGAGAATGAGAACATCCTACTAATTCCCTGTGGAATCCTTTATGGCAGCCAAGGAGAAGGTTTTCTAACCCCAACATGGCTTGTGATAGATATGAAAATGCTCATCAGAATACACAACAATTTTCTGATAATCCACTATCCAAGACAGTAAGAATAAATGGAGTTGATTACATATATAACTCATTTGATAACATCATTGAGATGAATGGAATCCCATATAATATCCAGTGGAAAGATGAATGTCCAATCATTGTTGATAATAATAGGAGTAGAATGAATACTCTACTTTTTGCAGGTAAATCAGCTGAGCTAGCTATTACTAGCTACTTAGTATACCTTGCAAAAGAAGGGGGAGTAGAGCAAATTTGCTTTCTCTTAGTACAATATGCAGCAGAGTATTGCCCACTCTCCAAAAACCTTAGAGATGTCACTAGATTTCCAGCTAACATTCAAAAGAAGTAACTTAATTTCTACCTTAAGAAGCTGAAATTGTTTAAAGACAGAAATGTCTATGAAGTTGTGAACCTCTCTAAAGGAAGGAAAGTGATCAAGAATTGCTGGATGTTCAACATCAAGTCTAATGGTCATTACAGATCTCAACTTGTTACATAAGGATTTTCTCAGGTTGAAGGAATTAACTTTAATGAGTTATTCTCTCTAGTTGTCTGTCATAAGACAGAACATTTATTTCTAGCTGTTCCTACTCTTGAAGATTGGGATATTCATAATATTGATATAAAAACTGCCTATCTTTATGGTAATCTGGATGAGAAAATCTACATGAAGCAACCTGAAGATTTTAGGTTATCTGGTAAAAAAAGAAAAGTCTGGTGACTTCATAAAGCATTGTATAGTCTTAAACAAGCTAGCTTATCTTGGTGGCAGACTATGACTAAGTCAATGTTAGTCCTAGGATTTAAGCAATATAAATCCAATGTTAGTATGTATTACTTTATTAATAAAGAGACTAGAAAGCTTGTTATAACAATTGTTTATGTCAATGATATTTACTTCATGGATTCAAAATATTCCCTGCTCCTCTTAGAGTTGAAGCAAAAATTCATAACAAAATGGGAATGCTATAATTTTAGAGAAACCAAAGAGTTTCTTGGGATGTGCATAGGTCATAACTGCAAGGATTGAAAGATCTTTGTAAAAGTTTAGTTTTTTTGACACAAAAAATAAATCTGAGTACTTGAACAAGGTTCTAGCATGCTTCAATATAACAACCAATCCAACAAGTACTCTACTATTATTAGGCTATATATTTGAACTCAATAATAAACAGTGTAACTTCAATTTCCATCAAAAGTACTGGCAAATGGTTGGATCTCTAATATAATGATTGGCTCATATTCTGACATAGGATTTGCTATAGTCAAACTTGCACAGTAGATAGCAAATATCTCAAATAAACATTATCAAGCAGGATTATATCTTTGTTTAATACTTGCAAGTATTGGATAGTCTATGATAGACTCAACAATGAGTCTATTATAGCACACTTACTTAAACCCTTATATTTTATTTTTATTTTATTTTTCTTTTATCCATTTTCTTTGATTTGATTTCTCTTTTTCTTTTCTTTTCTTTTTCTTTTATTTCTTGAACAATAAAGAGGTATGTGACTATAGTCACATGACATGATGTCATAGGCCTATAACTTAGAAGAAAGGACTAGAAGAGTAATGTCAAGATATATTTATAGCATGTTTACCTCATGGCCAATATATAGACATTAGGATAAAGCTATTTATTACTAGCACAGACTATGTACTTATAGTATATATAAAATAAAAATATATCAGGAACTTCTATGAGTTCTCTTGTAATTCCTACAAAACTCTTGCTTTATAAAACTATTGAGTGCATTATTAATTGTTTTGATTAGTAGTTGCTGCATTAACACTCTGATTCAGACTGGGCATAATGTCATGGTATACTTGAACTCTGATATTTTCTTTTCTTTTTTTATTATCTATTTTTCTTGATTTTTTATTTTTTAATTTTCTTTTGATTTTCTTTTTCTTTGTAGATAATAAAGAGATACATGATGTGATGTCATAGGTCTGAAATATGGTAGAAGAAACTGGAACAATGATGTCAAAGACATGGTTGCAGCATGTTTGCCTTATAGTAACAGTATGGTGGACTTATGGACAATATATGTAGTTTAGGGTAGGACTTGTACTAATAGTATATAGTGTAGGAATGTATTAGGAACTTCTTGTTGAGTTCTCTTGTAATCCCCACAAGATACTTTGTCTTCAAGTTTGCTTTAGTAGTCTATTGGTTGTTTTGACTAGTAGTTTTTACAACACACAAGATCCAGAATTATATAAATCTGTGACTGGTTACTTTACTTTCATAACTTGCAGAATAATATCTTAGATGAGCTGCCAGCAAAAGACAGTAGTTTTGTCTTCAACTGAGGCTAAATACATGGCTCTTTCTGATTGTGACTATTAGCTTTTCTAAACAAGAAACCTTTTAAATGAGGTCAGTTTTAATATTCCAACCCCTTATATCTATAGCAATAATCTTGGCTCACTTTTCTAGGGATCTAACCCTATATAAGAGAAGTGATCCAAACATATTAAAATTTGCTATCACTATATAAGAGATCTAATTGAGAATGAACAAGTTAAACCATATCATATTGATGAAAAAAATAATTATGCTGATATTCTAACCAGAAACCTTAATCAAGTCTTGTTTAGTCATTTCAATCCATTTCTTGGCTTAAGAATACTCTAAGCTTATCCACTTCTGCTTTTATTACTTAATAGCTAATGTCTTAAGTGAGGGAGAGTATTACAAAGAATTCCACTTAGTAAGTATATAGCTTATGATCAGTAGTCCTAATTAGGTAGTTGATATAAAAAATTTTGCATAGGTTGAGCTCCTACCAATACTACTTATCTTTCATTGTTGCTCACTCTTCTTCAGCTCTCCATTAAAGTATACACTATAGGTAAGTGGTTGCCAGTTGTCTATACTGTACTATGCTGCTATGTATTCTATTCCTTCTAACATAGACAACTACTTTTTTTACAGCCACCATATGATGTATTAGAATAAGTTTGGAATAATTCTAAATTGTTATCTTCTTTGTATATTTGCTTATAACTGCTAGTCTCTTATAAGCAACATATTACAAAATCTTTACAAACTAGTATTTGGAAAGATAATGTTTATTAGTGACCAAACTATGTTATAATTAGAGTATAGAGAACAAGTAATAGATATTAAAAATCTTAGGAATCACTCTAATAACTCAGAAGTTACCCAGTGAACTGTGTACACCTGTAAATGACTGTATTGAAAAGAGTATGATAATGGCTAACCTATAAACAACTGTAAATGACTAAAAATCAAATGTTGAATGAATAGAGTGCATAGCAGTATGGTGCAGTGTGGACAACTGATGACCACTTACTAGTAGTAAGTTCTGCAATAGTAAGCTTGAGAGTATGAGCAATAATAGAAGACAAGATAATAGTATAAGTTAAGCTATATGAAAATTTTTACATTAACTACCTAATTAGTTAAACTATTGATTGCAGTACAAATGCTTACTAAGCTAAATGCTTTGCAGCATTTCTTCTTACTTAAGAAATTAACTATTAAGTAACAGGAGCATAAGCAAATAGGCTGTTAAGAAGGTAGACAAAAGATGGAATATAATTTGCTTTGGCAGATATATAGGATCAGCTACAATAGGAAAGGTTGGATAAAGTATAGAAACTTATCTGGAAAATAGATATGGGAATTTGTAAGATTAGGTAAGTATCCAGATTGTGGATCAAGCTTGGAAGCTTATTTATAAATAGACAATGTAACTTAAATAACAACCTTGGCCTCAACTTATGTGTTGTGCCTACTACTTGTCATGTGGTCATAATTTTGAAGGTTTGGAGTTTAGCAAGAAGAGGATTCTTAGTTGGAGTTTAGATGAAGCTTAGTCAGAGTCTTAGTTAATTTCCAGACTGAGAACTACAGAATATCTACTAGGTCTTATATACTGAGTCTATAGTTGGAACTGTAGCTAAGGTAGTAGTAGTATAGGAAATAACATATTATAGAACAGTTTATGATATAAAACAATTAGGAGTCTAGATGACAAGTTACCAGGAGATGAAACACAAGAGGCTGATCTATATGTGAACAATCATGAATGTAAAAGTACACCTAGATATGTTAGAGTTCTATTTGGAGATTAGGAAGCAGATATATCAGATGTTTCAAAAGTTAGTCTATGATATAGGCTTAGAGTATTTCCAAGCCAAGAGATAAATAGAAATGACTGAATAAGACTTGACTAAGATTTTTAGTTAATATATTAACAAAATTCTTTTTCCTATCAATATAATATAGTTTGATTTGTTTGTTCTTAATTAAATCTCTTACATAGTAAATATCAATATTTTTGGAGTACTTTTCTTATATAGGATTAGATCTCTAGAAAAGTAAACCAAGATTATTACTATAGAGATGAGAAGTCAGAACATTAAAACCAACCTCATTAAGAAAGTTTCTTGTCTAGATAAGTTAACAGTCATAATTAAAAAAAGCTATATACTTAGCCTCAGTTGAAGACAGAACTATTGTTTTTTGTTGGTGACTCATCTAGAATATTACTCTACAAGCTATAAGGGTAAAGTAACTAGTCACAGATTTATAAGGTTTTGGATCTTGTACCCAGTCTGAGTTAGAGTGTGTTATAACAAACTTATTACTAAGTCCATTATAAATTATCCAATACTTGCAAGTATTAAACAAGTATTTATAGAGGTACAATCCAGCTCAATAATGTTTATCCAAGAAGTTTGCCATCTGCTAAGCAAGCTTGACTATAGCAAATCCTATATCAGAACACAAGCCAATTATCAGATATATTAGATATCTAACCAATTGCTGGTACTTTTGATAGAAACTAAGGTTACACTACTTATCATTAGGTTTAAATACATAGTCCAATGGCAGTAGAGTACTTGTTAGACTAGTTGCCATGTTAAAATATACTAGAACTTTGTCTAAGTACTCAGATTAGTTTACAAAGATCTTTTGATTCTTGAAATTATAACTTATATACATTCCAAAAAACTCTTTGATCTCTTCAAAGTTGCAATATTTCCATTTCATCATGAATTTTCACTGAAACTCTAAGAGAAGCAGAGAATCTTTTAAACCTATAAAGTAGATATTATCAACATTATAGATAATTACTATAACAGGCTTTTTAGTCTTTTCATTAATATAGTATACATTAGCATTAGATTTACATCACTTAAATCCTAATATGATGAGTATGCTGGCATTCAATATTGCCCAGTTCTTTCTATCCCTCAACTATTGACTCCTTCCACTCATCCTGAAAAAGGCAGAATGCCATATCAAAGTTGTTCATTTCTTCTCCAATTATTTAATAGGTAGGAAAATATGGTATAGTTGGAACAATTCATCTTCTCAATTTTTCAATGTTGACATTGGTGTGGGGCAAGGATCAGCCCTCTCCCCCATCTTGTCTGCTTTATATATTTCACATGTTTTTCACATTCTTGAAAAATGTTTAAAAAATCTTCAAATTCCAGTTTCTTTCCTCTCTTTTGTTGATGATGGTTTATTCATTGCTCAGAGTAAATCCTTGACAGTTTCAAACTCCATTCTCTTTTGTAGTTATAACATTGTCTCTTCCATTTTGAATAAATTTGGTCTTGTATTAGAATATAGGAAGACAGAGGCCTTCTATTTCTCCAGGGCTCAGGATGTCTTCAATCCCCTACCTTTTGACTTATCAAACATCAGCAGACCAATTTTGAAGCCCAAAAACACTTGAAAGTATCTCAGTTTCATCTTTAACAGAAAAATTTCATTCCATCAACACATTAACTTCTATGTCAACAAAGTGATCTTGACTGTCAAGTCATTGCTCTCTATGATTATCAACTATAGTTTTACAACAGAGCCCTATTATCATATCTATTTAGAGTTCTTAACCAAATGCAATGAAGAGCCACTATCTGGATCCTTGGCATATTCTGAACCTCCCCTTTATTTGGGGTTGAAGCCATTACTGACCTCATTCCCATCAACCTTCACCTCTGTAAACTTAGTGGCTGAGCTCAATTAAGAGCACATTCACTCCCACACAATTACATTTTGCAGTCCCTTCTGGAATCAAGATCTTCTAATGATCTCACTCAACATCCCCTCTTGATTCTCTTACCCATCATTAAAGAGAAAACATCAAGGGCTCTATCATTGATATGGACAATAGATTCAATGAAGTATTTTCTTCTTTTGACCCTTTAAATGTAGAATTTTCTCCTGGTTCTCATCTTATCAACACTTTTCCTAGTCATTTTTTGTTTCACCCTCATATAAAATGTAAAGACAACAACCTCAAAGATCACACTAACCAGCTCAACAATATCGCTATCACAGCATCAGTGATTTACTTGCATACTCTCATCATCTCAAATGTGGGCATCAAGAACAACATTGCCACTTCTATTGCTTATATTCATGTCCATGACAAACCCATTGTCAAAATAGTTCATCATACATTTAACATTACATCTACTGAAGCTGAGCTCTTTACCATTGGATGTGGCATTAATCAGGCTACCAATATTCCAGGAATATCAAAAATCATTGTCATTACTGACTCTATTCATATGGCAAGACTCATCTTTGACTCTTCTGTCCATTCCTCTCAAGTATACTTGGCTGTCATTTCCAAAGAATTTAGGAAGTTTTTCATCATGAACAATGACAATTTGATTGAATTCTGGGGATGTCTTAGTCATTGTGATTGGTCTCTCTTTAAATCTGTTGACAGAGACACAAAACAATTTCATCAAATACCTCTGCTCTCCTGCAAATTATTGTAGGACTTTAGCAAGAAAAAAGAGTGTGATGATATTATTCGAAACTGGAAAATAATGTTCCAGGCTTTAGATCAGAAGGGTCAGCAGTCTCTAAAGCTTGTTGATGATGAGAACAATCCTATTGAGCCTTTGTATACTAATGGGGATTTCTGGCTGAAATTTTTAGGTTACTCCAACTCATTATGTGCAAGAGCAACAAGAGCCATCATAAACCATGCCCCAATAGGTGAGTATAGGCTGTGCTTTTTCTCAAAAGAAGCATTCAAATGTCTGTGTGGATCTTACCTTATCAAGTCAAGATGACATATTCTCCATGAGTGTCAAAGGTTTAACAAATATTAAAACCTAAAAAGAGACTTTCTAAGTTATTTCATCCTCTTTCTAGAATTCAACAGTAGTGCTTTTGCATTTGACAATGCAATTAAGTAGTTGAGTCTGGTTGACTGCATCCCTTTTGGGTTTTCTTTTATTCTTCTTTTCTTTTATTTTTCCTTTCTGTGTTTCTTCTTTGTTTCTTAGTTTTTTTCCTTTTCTGTTTTTTTTTTCATGTAGTTTGCTTGTTTTGTATGTAGTTACAATGTAGCTACCATAGTCTGCCCTTGTGCCCCATGTAATAAATTGTTGAACAAAAAAAATCACTTAAATTCTAAGGCTAATATTGACTTAGTCATAGTCCACCACCAAGATAAACTAGCTTATTTAAGACTATAATACTTTATGGAGTTACTAGACTTTCTTTTATAGTGATCTGGATGAGAAAATCTACATAGAGCAGCTTGAAGATTTTAGACTATCTGGCAAAGAAAAGAAGTAGGCAGTTTTTATATCAATACTATGGATATTTCAATCTTCAAGGATAGTAATAGCCAGAAATAGGCATGCTATCTCATAGCAAACACTAAAGAGAATAGTTTATCAAAGTCAATTCCTTCAACCTAAGAAAATTCTTTTGCAATAAGTCAAGATTTGTAAAAACCATCAGACTTAATGTTGAATACCAAGCAATTCTTGATTGCTTTCCATCTCTTAGAAAGATTCACAACTTCATAAACATTTCTATCTTTAAGTAATTTCAACTTGTCTAGACAGAACTTAAAAGCTACTTTTTTTGAATATCAACTAGTAATTTAGTGATATCTCCAAAGTTTTTGGAAATTGTACAAGACTCTACTACATGTTATACTAAGAGAAAGTGAATTTGCTCTATTCCCTTTTCTTTTACAAGACATACTAAGTAGCTAGTAATAGCTATCTCAGTTGATTTATCTGTAAAAAATAGAATATTATTAGATGTAGTTCACATCTTATCTAAGATCTGATAATGGGCTCTCAGAAGTTTAAATGGGTAGTTGTATATTATCTGAGTATATGGAATACAGAGTTAGAATGACCTTTGGCTTTAGCTTGTATACTACAACTAGTAGAAACACACTGGTTGTATATTTCAGAAAAGATAATCAGGTTATGTTGATAGATAAGTTTACTAGAAGGTGGAAGATATGTCATTGCTAATACTATGACAACTTAAGTCTCAAAGTGTCAAGATAAAAAATAAACCTTATATTGAATTAACATAAGAGAACTCAATAGAGTTCCTAGTATAATATATTTATCTTGTATATGCTAGACTAATAATCTGTGCTACATAAGTTCTAGCCTACCCTAAAAGCCATGTGTATTATATACTATTGATATGTAGTATAACATTATTCTTCTAGAACCTTTTATATCCTTCTATATATTATGTAATTATGTGACTATGACTTGTGACTGTAACATATATGACCTGATGTGTGACAGTTGTGACAGTCATGTATAATGTCATGCTAATCTCTAATCTAAGTTCAAATTAAGAAAATAAATGGTAAATAAAATAGAAATAAGAAAATAAAATAAAATAAATAGAGTCTATTGTCTTTAACTCTGATAAATACTGGAAGTTGGTGATAGTTTTAGTCAATTTTCAGGATAAAGCTTTATAATATAACAATTAGCCTATATACTAAGTATGATATTTAGGGTAGTTATTTGTTAGGCACAGTTCATACCAAGGGTGAAAGTCTGCAAGATTGGCTTGGAGATGTGCAGACTTGTAAAATGACCTTGGCTTCAGCTTATGTACTATGCTGTCTATCTGCTATATGGTTACAACTTCAGATAAGAAGAAGTCTAAGATGGAAGTAAGTACTAATTGGTGTATCACTGTTAAACACTGGAGATTGAGTTCAATAAGGATTATCTTTGTTGATTATTAGACTAGTAAATTACAGTGTAACTACTAGTCTTATATACAAGTATATACTATAGGAGATGTTCAGAGTTTCAGTAATATAGCCCCTATTGCCCTGAGTAAAGGTTTTAGTAGTGAGACACTAACAGAAGAGAGGACTCTGCCATAGAAGACTGAGTCAGAAAGGAGTATTCCCATTATAGAAGATGGAATCTCCAGATTGTTGTATTACTGCCATAAGGGCATGTTATAAGAAAGATAGGCTTGTAAATTAGATGTTAATAAGGCAGTATCATCACAGGAATGTATACTCTAGTTGGGTGGACTTGGCATATAACATTATCTAGAAATAGAGGTTGCTAAGTGTCATATTCCAAACTTTAAAACATATCTGACTTCAATATAATATCAAATCCCCATGATTATTTGGCTTTATTTGAGTCAAAATCCACAGTCATCTTTATTTGTTTCCATTACCTAATTATCTCCTTCAAACTCTACAAAATTACTCAGACTTTGCACAGAGTTTTCTTCTTTCCAATCTGAACTTCTATTTAGTGTGAAATACTTACTCAGAGATTTGTTTTAATTACTCCTTTTGCTACTTTATGTATTTAAGGCTGGTGATTACTTTGTAATAGCTAGCTTGATAATTGACTAAAGTTGACACTAAACCTCTAGTGTCAATAGCAATATACTTTACTCCTCTTCTTATAACTCCTTACAAGGCCATTCTCTGAAATTGCAACCACATGGCTTGGAGGAGGCATAGCATATAAGTTGAGGCCAAGATTGTTCTGACAAGTCCATATAGAGTTTCTATACTCTATATATTTCTGAGCTAACTTTATAAACTTTCATCTTTAAGTGTAAACTATGCCTAACACTAAGCAAGTTACTAGTAACCCTTGGATGTCTAGAATGAAGATCTATGGAGTTGTTAAGAGTCTAGTAAGAATATTCAAGGTGGAATAGTGAAACGTAATTTACACTAGAAGAAATCAGAGAGTATAGATAAGGAAGAGTATTTTATCTGTATTTTAGGATGAATATGGCTGGATTGAATATAACAAGTGTTTATTCTACCCCTATTATCATCAATAATGATCAGATATTGGCCTTTCTACTAGATATTATATGAAATCTCATTTATTTCAACAATGTTATATGAGTTATATAGGTAATCAACTCTATTTATTCTTATTATTCTAGATAGCAGATTATCAGAGAATCTTTGTATATTCTGATATATTCTTCATGATTCCTGACAAGCATTTTTATGCCTATCACATGCTATATTAGGGTTGGAAAATCTCTCTCTTAGTTGCTATAAAGGATTACACAGGGTATTAGTAAGATGTATTAGTAAGATGTTCTCATTTTCCATAGATATTTCCTTTTCTAAAGAATATCTGAGTTTGATACTTAGATCTCTTTAATTTAGGGCTTTCTTGTGGTGTTTGTAGAGCAGGTTGTAAGAATTGTTAAGACACTAGAGGAGATGAGGAAGATAGAGACTTATAAGAATGAGAGGATAAAGGGAATAAGGAGGAGAATTGTTTTGGATGGGGGGAATATAAGTATGTAGAATAGTGGACTAGGTCTATCTTTATCAAAAGGTCCAGCAAACACTAATAACTTATCATATAACATATATTCTTTTGCATGAGAGATAGTGTATTAAGGAAAGAATTCCTTATCAAAGATGGTATGTGTGGAACAGAAAATGACATTTTCTTGTACATAGCATATAAAGCAATAACTATTATCCTTATAATTAATTAATATCATTAATTCAGAACACAGCACAAGTTTATTGTTGTAAACTTCATTGGAGAGGTATATATATGCTTCACAACCAAAGATATGGAGGTGCAATGATTTGGGCTGATTATCTAAGAAGATCTTTTAGACATGGACATTGTGAAAATCAACTTTGCAATGACCTACCTTACTGGAGTAGCCCAGGACTGGTTTGAGGTGGGCCTCAACCAAGAAGACCAGGGCATTCTCCAAGACTGGCTCTCCGACTGGAACCTATTTGTGGA
>Ga0157359_1000436_pt1 | contig 15234 bp, 5 predicted proteins | sample AttcapACBM3_FD_111482 | JGI IMG/M metagenome (GOLD analysis project Ga0157359, IMG submission 111482) | Fungus gardens microbial communities from leaf cutter ant in Botucatu, State of São Paulo, Brazil - Atta capiguara ACBM3 | ecosystem: Host-associated > Fungi > Mycelium > Unclassified ...
AATACTTTTCCATTTAGAAATACTCCATAATACTCTTGACCTTATGTTTTCTCTCCTCCAGACTTCAATAGTAATTAACAGATAGGATAGATATTATGACTTAAGTTTAGAGTTTGGATAAATTAGAAAACTTGTATTATTTAACATAAGAAAACTCAGTAGAGTTCCTGATATAGGTGAGTTTACTCTATATATTTCTAGTATAGGTGAGTTTACTTTATATATTTCTAGTATATAGTCTATATACACTTTATATTTAAGTATATATAAGATAGATACTTTGTACTTGGAACTCCATTGAGTTCTCTTGTATAAACTTTACACAAGATTTCTTTCTTGACTTAACTCTGAGTTTTGAATTGTGATAACTATAGAGACTGTTAACAAACTTGAAGAGATAGTACATTACTAAGAAATCTATACAGTAGAAAATTATATAGATAAGTTCCAAACCTTGATATCTGAAGTTAGCTATACCAATATTATGATTCAAGACTCAAAGTATTAAGTTAAGAAAAGAACCTTGTATTAGGGTTAATATAAGAGAATTTAGTAGAGTTTCTAAATACAATGTATTTATCTTATATATACTGGGCTGTTGGTTTATGGTACACTAAACCTAGCCTATCATAAAGAGTATGAATATTACATGTTATAGTATACTTGAGCTCGTATATTTTGTTTTGATTTTCTTTTTCTTTTATTTATTTTCTTTGATTTGATTTATCTTTTTTTTATTTTTATTTTATTTATTGGATAAAGAAGAAGCATGTGACTGTGGTCACATGATATAATATCATAGGTTCGAAACATAGTAAAAGAAACTTGAACAATAATATCAAGAGTATGGCTATAGTATGTTTATCTTATAGTAATAGTATGGTAGACTTATAGATGACATATGTAGTTTAGAGTAGGACTTGTAATAGTAGTATATATAGTATAAAAATACATCAAGGACTTCTTGTTGAATTTTCTTGTAATCCTCATGAGATTCTCACTTGTAAGATTACTTAGTATGCTATTGACTATCTTAATTAGTAGTTGCTACAATATTATATATTGTTAATATATAGTATGATATCATTTTCTAAATATTTTTACATTATTTTATGTATTACATGATTATGTAACTGTGACTCATGTAATATGTGACAGTTGTGACAATCATATGTAACATCACACTAAACCTTAACTCTAAGTTCAAAAATAAGATAAAATGGAAAATAAAATAAAAATGAGAAAGAAGATAAAATAAACCAAGTCCAACATTCAGAACTTTAACAACTCATTTTCACACCATAGTTATCAAGTTATACTACAGCTTTCAAACTACAATCTAGAACTAAATTATAACTTTACTAGTAAAAAGACTAGAGAACATGGACCTTTAAGCTTAGTTTGATACTATAAGACAGTTCTCTAATCTCTTCCAGTGCAGATCAATTACCTCTATTCCATCTCAGATGTTCTTACTGAACTCTTACTAACTTTATAGACTTCTATTTCCTGACATCCAAGAAATACTAGTAACCAGGGTAACTCACTTAGCAGTCTTTATAATAGATAACTATCCTAGGTAAAATACTTAGTATATAAACCAGTAGTTTATAATGTAATAGCCTTATTCTGAAAATTGACCAAAAACACTATCTTCTAATGTTAGTAATGATACACTTTACTACCTTCAGATAGTTTTGTCCTCCTAGTTTTTCTAAGTGCTCTTCTGATATATATGGCCAGTGTGACTTGTAGAGATGCAGCATATAAGCTAAAGCTAAAGATTATTCCAACTTTCACTTCTGTGTTCTCAGATAACATATAAATAATATATTTAGACTTCTGAGAGTCCTTATTAGATCTTAGATAACAAGGTATAAATCTAATAGCAAGATATTATTCTTGGCTTCACTTGGCTAAAGGTATATAACTCTGAAATTAACTGATAGAAAGAAAAGGTAGTAATAATAAGATGTTCTACACATTATTCAGGTTGTCAAGACATTTGAAAGGCTGAGAAACATTAGACATATGCTTTGGAAATATATAGGTCTAACTTTTTTCCTGGCTTAGTAGAAGACTCTAAAGATGTAAGTGTCAAGATTGCAGGAAGTAGACTTAGTTTCTTTTCTTTTTCTATTTTCTTTCCTATCTCCTCTTCGTTCTATTTTTAGCATGTAGGGCTAGGATTAGAGACAGCATGGTTCATGTGACCAAAGAGGATTTTAAGAGAATGACATCATACCACATGGGGACCTCATGGCTAACACATAGTTGTTTAGAGTAGGTTAGAAATAGCTAGCATGGACCATGAGGATTCAGTATAAAAAGGTAGACTATTCTGTATAGAGTTTTCCATCGAGTTCTCTTGTGTAAACCCTATACAAGGTTACTTCACTGTCCAACCCTAAGAACTTTGATTCATAACAATAAGAATCTCCATGAACTGATATGGAGTATATGGAAGAACTGGGTGATTGTTATTATCTAATCTGCATTTTCTCAAAATAATCTAGGCTGGACCTATATATAACCATTATCTTTTCTCAGTGATTATTAGAAACTTTATATAAAGACTAAGTTCTAGATAAAGCCTCTGTTTTCCTCTCATATGTGTAGTATTTTGAGTTAGTCTTTGTTCAAGAAGATTTTGATACTCTTCTAGACCACCATAAATGAGATTATGCTATCAAGTTTGTTTCTGGTACAGAACTTAAGTTGTTGAAGATATACCTCCTATCTTTATGAAGTAGTCTGAGTTAGATAAGTTTATTATAGAAAACCTTCACACTGGCCAGATACTATCTTTAAAGTTTCTTATAGTTATGCTGATATTTTTTATTAAGAAAAAGAATAGGTTTTTAGACCTGGTACAAGACTATTGGGACCTTAATGCATTCACCATCAAGAACAAGTATCTATTACCATTGATCTCAAGCTTATGACAAAACTCTAAAATGTCTAGTACTTAACTAAGCTGAATATGTGCTGGAACTTCAACAATGTCTTTATCAAGTCCAGTAATGAGTGGAAGGCTACCTTTTACATGAACTATAGTCATTTCAAACCCTTGGTTAAGTTCTTTGATATAACAAACAGTTCTACTATATTCTAGACTATGATGAATAAATTTTTCAGAACCTTATAGTAAAAGATATTATAATAGTATATCTAGACAACATTTTGATCTTTACCTAGACATTGGAAGAGTACTATAAGGCAGTTCATAGAGTTCTAAAGGTTCTTACTAAGCACAAGCTGTTTCTTTGCTCCAAGAAGTGTAAATTCAACAAGCTACACATCAAATATCTGAGCCTAGTTATTTCAGAGGATCAAGTTGAGATAAACTCTATCAAAGTAGCTATAGTTTGTGATTAGCCTATACTAACCACTTATATAAAGCTGCAGGCATTCTTTAATTTCACTAACTTTTATTAAAGGTTCATCTATGATGTTTCTAATATTATTAGACTGCTTTTCAATATCACAGAAAGTAACAGTATATGGACTTGGAGTTCTGTGCAGTAAGTGGCCTTTAACTTACTAAAGAATACTATTACCATAATACTAGTACAACTTGGACTATCTACTTGGACCTTAGTTACCATTTTGTTTCATATATATATTTAGTACTGTAATGCTTGTACACTTCAGTTCTCATGCTACTTTGAGTGACTGAGATATGGACAATCTTTCTAGATAATATTATATCTAAGCTAATGGTATTATAGCTATTACTATTTTCTTACAGATATTGAATATATTTTAGTTCTTATGCTACTTTGAGTGACTAAGCTATTACTGTTTTCTTACAGGTTATAGGCCCTCGCCATTGCTAAACCTTGAAAAGAATCCCATTATACTCACTCAAATAATTCTGGAATTTTGCTATGGCTACTACAGTGAATGATGTGATATCTTCATCTGTACTAAAGCTAGATGTGTCAGAAATGAATTGGGCAGTATTTCTACTGCATTTTAAGACAACTATTCAAGGAAAGAAACTTTGAGGCTATTTTGATGGCAGGTGTCCCTATCCAAAGCAATATCTTCTTAAGTTCTCACTCTCTCCTACTATACTAGTAGCTGTCAACCCAAAGATGCTGGTGCCAGTCACAAAACTCCTCCTCCTTCTATTTCTGCTATTACAGTCATCTCTGAAATGATCAAAACTTGAAAATGAAATGAAAGTCTTGCAAGATCCCTACTAATATAGTAGATTCTTGACTCAATCTTGATTGTAATATCAGCCTATAGTACTGTCCAAGAAATGTAGAATGCTATTGTAAAGAATTACACTTAAAAAGGAACATTCTCACAGGCATATTTGTGACATGAATATTTGTGACATGAATTCATGGCTAGTTGTTGTCAAAATAAGAAATATGTCTGACTCTTCTCTGGGGTACTTTGTTCAAAGCAAGCAGAGCTACTTGTTATTGGAGTCACTATTAATGATGATGATTTTTAAAGTATCATCTTGTCCTCCTTACTACATTGGATTTCAAATTTTGCTTCTACTTAGCTATCAGCTGTTCATCTTCACTTCACTCTAAACTATACTATTAACTCTGACATCCTGATAATTATAGTCACTGATGGATGAGAGTGATTGTATACTAATAGAACTAAGCTCTCTTCAAGAACTGAGGCAGACAATGCCATAAGTGTTGATAAAGAAGATCCTAGAGGAAAAAGGCTCTTTAAGAGGAAGGAAAAATGCTATGAGTGTGAAAGTATTGATCATTGGTGAAAAAAATCTCTGAAGCAAAAAAATTGTGGGCAGAATAAGACTGGCAAGAGTACTAGTGGCTAAGGTGGCAAGATATCTGGTACAAGAATGTTAGCAAATATAGTAGAGAAAAGCAATGATGCTTCCTTTGCTGTTACTGATGAAAACATGTTTAATAACAAGAGCAATGTTGATGATGATGCTAACTGGATGTTAACATCTATAATGCAGATTGATAAGCTTAAAGAAGAGTGGAACTTGGAGGCTGAGGAAGAGCAAGCACCTATTAATGTTTGTGACATTAGCAAAGACAAAATCACTGTTAGCCAGATACAAGAATTACTTACCTCCACACAAGTCAAACTTTTTGACTCAGATACCTGTTATCACATTTCCCCTTATTACAATATCTTCTCAAACATCCTAGCTATTCTCCCATAGTCTCTACATGCTGCAAACAAGCAGAGTTTCAGTATTGTTGGTAAAGATGACATAGTGATCAATGTACTAAATAGCTCAAGCATATTGCAGTTGAAGTTAACTAAAGTGTTGTACTTACTAGAGGCTAGCTATACACTAGTCTCTGTTGGCTGTCTTGATAAGACTGGCTTCACCACCATATTTGTAAATGAAAAGTGTACTATTTGTGATCTAGGTGGTACTTGAGTTGCAGAAATACCTTGCAATGATGCTGGTTTGTAAAAACTGATAAAGAAAACAGACAATGAAGGACATGTGAATGGTGTCATTGAATCACTCACCTTGGATCAAATCCACTGTCATTTTAGTTACATTGCACCTGCTATAGCTCTTAAGCTTTTTTGTGATGAGATGGTCACTGATCTTTAGTTAGAGTCTGATAGCAATACTGACTATTTTTGTGAATCTTATGTTGTTGGTAAATTTACTCAGATGCCAATTATGAAACAGAAGTAGGGAGAAAGGTCAACAGAGATAGGCAAGAAGATACATAGTGATATTTGGGTATCTGAAACGAAGAGAGATTAGAAATATTATGTGACATTACAGATGATTATTTGAGATGAACACATGTTGATTTTCTTTCATTCAAAGTAGGTGTTCTAGAAGTATACAAGTGATTCAAAGCATGATGTAAAACATAATTTGGTAAATCAATCAAGAATTTTCATTCTGATTAAGATGGAAAGTATACTAGTAAGGATTTTCAAAGCTATCTTTACTTGTAAGAAATACAGATCAAGCTTACTGTACATAATACACCCTAGCATAATAAGATTTCTAAATAACAAAACTACACAATAATGGATCATGCTTGTATTATGAATCATCTTTCTTGATTACCCAAGTCTTTGTGAGCAGATGCAGTTAGCCATATTGTTTGGTTGATAAACTAAACAAGTACCAAAGCAGTTAATAGAAAGACTCCTTTTAAAGTGGTCTGGGAATACAAGTCAAACTTGAGTAGACTACGTGAATATAATAAAGAGTGTTAGATTCATGATCCAAAGGCTAATAAGCTTGAAAATTGAGCTTGGAAGGGGTATTTGTTAGACTATGATAATGAGAGTAATAAGATAAGGGTTTTGGATCCTATTACTGGTGCTATGAGAGTGAAACAAGATGTTAGATTTGCTAAGTCTTTGAATTTTGAGGAGAAGGAAAAGTCAGCAAACAAAATTCAACATAAAAGCTTGTCTACTAGTTTCCTAGCCAAACTATCAAAAATTTCTACTTCTCCTACTACTCCAGTACTATCACTACCCATTAAACTGTATCTGCTAATTTCTCTACAAATGATTTAACTATTGAAGCTATCTACAAGCCTATTTATGAGAAAACTCAGCCTATTGAAAACAAGTGCTCACACTGTTCATAGAATCCAAGCCAAAAAGCCTGTGACATTCTTCAAGGCTATGCTATAACAGCTGTTGAAGAAAAAAACTGGAAGAAGGTTTGGTGTTTCTCCATTGAGATAGATGGAGCAGAGGCCTTAGAGCCAAAGACGTTGCAGGAAGTAATAAAAAAAGCTGATTGGGTAATGTGGGAGATGAGTATAGCTGAAGAGTACAAGACATTAATGGATACTAGTATATAATAACTTGTAGATTGCTTACCTGGTGCTAATATTGTTGGTTTGCAATGGGTATCCAAAGCCAAGAAAGATAATGTAGGCATTTTTATTTGCTTTAAAGCCTAGCTGATTGCTCAAGATTTTTTCCAAGTTCCTAGAGTTGACTATTTTGACACATATGCATCTGGAGCAAAATTGGCATTTATTTGGACAGTTCTAGTACTCACAGTAGCTTTGGACATGAAAATATACCAGATAGATATCAAGGAAGTATACCTAAATGGAAAACTATCTAATGATAAGGTTATCTACATAAAACAACTATCTGGTTTTGAGAATCCAAAATTCCACTATTATGTATGTTGTATTTGAAAGACATTATATGGCCTAAAGTAGTCTGGTAGGCATTAGTATCAACATCTATGCAAGATTCTAATTGATCTCCTTAATTTCTCATGTGTATTCTTTCTCTCTCAACTATCTGACCTTATTATTATTGCTGTACATGTTGATGACTGCACAGTTGCAGCTACAAATGTCTCTCACATTGCTTAGATTAAAGCCAGAGTTCGAGAGCATATTGAAGTAAGTGATTTGGGAGAAGCACACTGGCTTTTAGGAATTAAAGTAAAAAGACTTCAAAATGAAGGGCAAGTTACTACTATCTCAACAATCATATATTAATACATTACTACAATGTTATAGCCCTAAAAATGTGAAGCCAGCTAGTTCTTCTATGGATCTCTCTATTCATTTTATCTCTGATCAAGCATCTAAGTCAACAAACAAGATTGCTCAGATGGCCAAGGTACTATATCAAGAAGCTATTGATACACTCATGTATATAGCTTTAAGAGTCTACCCAGACATTGCTTATGCTGTCCAACTCCTCTCTTGTTTCTTGAAGAACTCTAGAGAGTCTCATTAGGAGGCTGTACAACATGTCTTTCAATACATCAAGGGCATTTGTAAATTGTGGCTCACTTATAGTAAATTAACCCTAGATCTTCATGGCTATACAGATGCTAATGAAAATATGGCTGAAGATCAATGCTCAATATCTGGCTATGCCTTTTTAGTTAATAGCAGCACTGTTTCATGAAGTGCCAAGTGTCAAGGACTTGTCACACTCTCAACAACTGAATCCAAATATGTGGTAGCAACATATGCTACTAAAAAGGCCTCATAGCTTTGTTCATTTATCTCTGAAATCTTTGACAAGAAGTCCAAAATTACAACCCTTTTCTCTGATAACCAGTTTACAATTGCACTCACTTAAGACCAACAATTTCATGTATATACCAAACATATCATTTACTACCATTTTATTTACTAGACTATTGAAGAAAGCAAGATGTATTTAGTTTACTGCCCTACTAAAGGCATGGTTGCTGATGTATTCATTAAGGCTTTGCCCTTACTGAAAGTGAAGTATTTTGTAGTAGAGCTTGTACTCTCCAATTTTTGAAGGAGAGTGTTGGGATGACAAACTGGTTGTGATTCCAACACTTGGATCACCTACTTGGACCATCTGCTTGAACCTTAGTTACCATTTTGTTTCATATATCAGATACTTTTGTTCTCTTCTGTACTGAAGTTAATAGCTCAGATTTTGCAACAGGAGCTATGCTTTTCCAAGTCTTGAAGGAAGACAGTAAGTGGTACTCAGTTATATTTCTTAGTAATTTTTTTTCTCTGGTAAAACACAATTATGAGATATATAATAAAGAAATACTTGGGATTATTTACATACTAGAGAAATGGTATCACTTCTTAGAGGGAGCTGCAATCCTGATTAAAATTTAGATAGATTATAAGAATCTTGAGTACTTCATGACTGCCAAGAAGCTTAACTAAAGACAAGCCTGGTGATTTCAATACTTAGCATAGTTTGACTTTATACTGTACTATCATTCTGGAAGATCTATAGGGAAGCCTGACACACTTTTGTGACAAGCTAATCATGAAACTTGGTCTGAAACATAGTACTGTTCAAACTAGAGTTTATTACTATTCAAATGCTAGAAGGTGTGGTCATAGAAAGTGAGAAGAAAGCACTCTTAATATTATAACTCAAAGACCTTAGAGTGGGTCAAAGAGAAAGAATGAGAAAGAACCTTGTATTGGGTAATACAAGAGAACTTAATAGAGAACTCTGTACAGGATCATCTACCTTATATACCTTAGACTACTGGTCTATATGTTACTACTTTAGCCTACCCTAATGACCATATATCTATCTTAAGATTAATATGTGTATAACATATTATATAACATTATTTCTTCTAGAACCTTTTATAATTTTCTATCATATCACATGATTATATGATTGTAATATGTGATGTCACACTAAACCATAACCCTAGTCCTAAAAATATAAAATTGAAAATAAATTGAAAAGAAGAGAAAATAAAAATAAGAAAGAAAATAAAATAAAATAAAGCCCAATCTTTACACTTCTAATACTTAAAGGACATTAGATAAGTGTTAGGGCAACTAGTGGGGTCCACAGGGTTTTATGGACTTGAATAATTTTCAAGAAGTTCTAAGAGAGCAGAATAAGGACTTTTAAAAGTAGTAAATATTTTAAATATTACTAAAGTGCATTCTAATCTGGTAGAATAACACTGATATAAGTAAAGAATGATAGTTGTAAGAGGACTTGCTCTTCTGGAGCTTTTCTCTTCTGCATTTTTCAGTTGATCTGTGTTCCATGACCTTTTCTGTCATCTACTTTCCTATACTCTGAAAACACTTGCTAAACACTCTAGCCTTCTTCTAATTTGGTCTTTCTATTCTGAACTATTTCTTATTACTTAAGTATCATTATTCCCTGCTTATGTAAACAGCATTCTGGTATATCAGAATGAACTTGCTATTATATAAAGTAGTTGTTATCTTTAGGAATTCTCATTCTATTCTCTTAGAATTTCCTAGAGATAAGTATATAGTTGGTATTTCTTAGGCAATAAATTTGGGATTTCCTGAAGATTTAAAGTGTCTTGCTCTTTCACCCAGTTGCCCTAATAATAGTGATCAAATAGTCAGAAATCTTTATAGAAGTATCTAGAATGATTACTAGAAAAAAGAAGAGGCTCTCAATAGTAATAATTAATTAAGATAGGGCAGTATTGGAATATTAGACAATATCTTGTAAAGAATGATTACAGAATATAGTAGCATTGGCTTAGAGAGTACTATAGGGTTTGGTAGAGTTAGGGGTATATTAACTGCAAGAAACAAAAATACTATAGGGTTTAGTAGAATTAGAAGTGAAAATTTAGGTGCTTATAAGAACAGGTTCTCCAATAACAAGGAAATCAGCTCAGTAAACAGGAAGAATCCAGTTAGAGCTACAAAGAAATTCTAATAGTCTATAGTCAAGTTGTTATGCATTGTAGAGTGGTCCAAGAATAGAGATCTTTTATTGTTTTGTAGTAAGATATATATTCCTAATACTACAGACCTCCATAAAAGGGTATTGTCAAAGTTGAAGATAGTAAACTCTATTTATTTTCAATTTCTTTCTTACTTTTATTTTTTTTCTGTTTATTTTGGGAGCTAGTGTTAGAGTTTGGTATAACTTGGTATCATATATCTGTCATAGTCACACTATCACACAATCATATGTCACAATAGAAGACAATAGAAGGTTCTGGAAGGATGATGTCATACAGTATGTTATACACATGGTTATTTAGGGTAGGCTAATGTAGTAGAGTACAGACCATTAGTTTTAGGTATATAAGATAGACAATTATATACAGAGCTCTCTATCAAGTTCTCTTTTGTTAACCTAATATAAGATTCTTATTCTTAATTTACTCTAAGGTCTTGAGTTTGTAATAGGTATTAAGATTACAAACAGTAGACTTCATAATTTTTATTTTTCTTTCTTATTTTATTTTATTTTAGTTTTATTTTCTATTTTAGGATCTAGAGTTAGTGTTAGTGTGACATCACATATTACTATCACAAATTGTTATATAATATGACTTTGGTATCACACATCAGTTACTGTCACACTGTTACATAATCATATATCACAATAGAATATAGTAGAAACTTATAGAAGAGATGATATCACTAATATGTTTGACACATGTTGACCTTAAGGATAATGCATGGCCTTTAGGGTAGATTAATAGTACTATAGTATGGTCTAGTAACTTAGTATATATAAGATAGACCATTCTATATTAGGAACTCTATCAAATTCTCTTGTATTGATCTAATACAAGGTTTCTTTCCTTACTCCAACTTTAAGAGATTTGAATCATAACAAAGAGTGGTTATACTACACTATGATTTGAAGATAGTTAGATATTTAAGCAGAAAGAAAATCCTAGAACTAGTCTCTTAGAATTATTGGTGGCTCCAAATGTCAAGGTATGTAGGTTAATATGTTAGCACTTACAATCTCTACTTGTATATTAAACTAACTTAACACCTACCTCTTAGTAAGTTGTGTTCTCTTCCAGTACTAGATATGAGATAGAAAATCATTAGTATAGATTTTGTTATTAAACTTCCAGAGTTTGTGGGCTTTGATACAGTCATGACAGTAGTTGATTCAGTGTCTAAAAGAACCTATTTCATTCCAATATATACAACTGTTACTATAAGAGGTGCAGATAGACTTTTCTTACATAATGTCTGAAAATTGCATAGTATTTCAATTTATATAGTCTTAGATAGAGGACTGCAGTTTATTATTTACTCTACAAGGAGTTATACCATTTGTTAGATATTAAGATTGCTTCTTTTATAGCTTGGCATTCATAGTTAGATGGACAAATAAAGTATATCAACTAGGAACTAGACTAATATCTCTAATTGTTTATAAATAAAAGACAGAGTGACTGGTATAGTCTCCTGTTTATAGCAGAGTTTCAGTATAACAATTATTTCTTATCAGAATTGAAGATAGTAGACTTTATTTTGTTTTCTATTTTTATTTTTTATTTTTGTTTTTCTTTTATTTTTTTATTTGGGACTTAGAATTAGAGATTAGTGTGATGTCATAATTGTCATGATACATGACAAGGGTGACACAAGTCACTGGTCACATGGTCACATGACACAGAGAAAATTGTAAAAGGTTCTAGAGTAAATAATATCATATAGTATAGTAATCACATGTTGGTCTTATGGAAAACACATAGACTTTAAGGTAGATTAGTTGTAGTATGTGTGTAGACTATGGTCTGTAGTATATAAGATAGACTAGTTTATAACAGAAGCTTCATTGAGTTCTCTTGTATTAACCTAATACAAGATTCTTCTTTTATCTTAACACTTTGAGATTTAAGTTGTAATATGTTTATACTTCTACTTAAAAATGCCTGTTTATTTTAGATACAAGTTGTCTCCCCTATATGAGTTTTAAGCCTCACTAGTAAGAGTTGATAGTGGAGAGTATCATGAAATTTGCAGTATAGATGAAGTTTATACTAGAAGAAGTGAAGTTAGCCATCTACAAGTTTTAAGAGAACATAAAGCTGTACTATAACCAATAACAGACTTCTACCATGATCTTTAAGCCCAGTAACAAAGTATATCTTAACCTTATAGACATTTGGATTATGTGACCTTCTGCTAAATTGTCTTATTGGTGCTTTAGACCTTATATAGTGAAAAAACAAGTAGGACCAATAGTCTATCATTTGAGACTTCCACCTGTAATGAGAAGACTGTATCCAGTGTTCAATATCATCAAGTTGACTGTTACATCTGAAGACCTGATCTCCAGTAAACATCTAGGTTCTTTACCTGACTCTATTCTCATAAATAAATAAGAAGAGTAGGAGGTCAAGAAGATTCTGGATAGCTACTAGTACTAATGGAGGTATCAATACTTAATCAAGTTGAAGAGCTTTGGTTTAGAGGAGAACTCTTGAGAGAATATCTTTAAAGTGTTTGTGCTAGACAAATTAGTAGAGTTAATCCTAGGGCTCTGTGGTTTATTCAAATAGCTGAATTCTTGGCTATCAAGTTTTGCCCAATCACTGTTGCTTTAAGGTACAGTGATCTAGAAAGAGAGGTAGATATTAGGAGATCTGTTCTTGTAAGCATGTTAGCACTCAAACTTTCACCTTTAATCCTGAGGAATTCTGCAGTGTTCTCATTCCTTGCAGTTAGCATACCCCTAACTCTGCTGAATCTTGTGATACTTCCCAAGTCAACACAACTGTACACTATAGTTATTCGTAGAATTTTGTCTAATATTCCAATATTGCCCCATCTTAATTATTGCTGTTGAGAGTCCCTTCACTTTTCTAGCAGTTGTTCCAGATACTTCTATAAAGGTTTCAGACTATCTAGTTATTATCATTCCTTAGTTATATCAGTATTGTTCCACCAGATTGGAATACACTTTAGTAGTATTTAGAATAGTTATTATTTCCAAAAGTTCTCATTCTATTCTTTTAGGACTTCCCAGAGATAAGTGCTATTTGTACTTAGTTAGTTACTACATACTTAGGACTTTCTGGAGGTTGTGAAGGTCCACAAAATCCCACAAACTCCACTAGTCATCCTAATATCTCTTAGCTGACTCTATCCAGTATTTTACTACTGAAATTTCTACTTGGGGCTGTACTATGAGATATCTGAGTTTTCTTTTCATTATTTAAGGATTGGTAAATACATTATATTAGTACTCACTTCTCTTGGACTCCAGTCATCTTCTGAAGTTGCAACCATATGGCAGACAGACAGCATAGCATATAAGCTAAAGTCAAGATCATTCTACAAAGTCCATGACTCTATACATTTTGTATAAGTTTCCAAACTTGGTACAAACTCCAAGCAAATTCTATGGACTTTACCCTCTAGTATGAACTATACCTATGTTACATACTAACCAACTGCATCTGTTATTTGTTCTAGATAACACTTATCTTATTTACATTCTCTTGTCTTCTTCCAATACAGATTATGCTCCATTTCAATCACCTATGAAACTATGGACAAGAACCTGACTGTGATATGTGTGATGCATATGTGACATGTGTTACCATCACATCATATATGACATCATGCTCTTAGTCTAGTTGTTGTAGCAACTACTAGTCAAAAAGACTAATAGTGTTACTAAGGTAAACTCAATAGAAAGTATCTTGTGGGAATTACAAGAGAACTCAACAAAGAGTTCCTGATGTATTCCTACACTATATACTACTAGTACAAGTCCTACCCTGAACTATATATGTTATCCATAAGTCTACTATACTGTTACTATAAAGTGAACATGTTGTAACCATGTTCTTGATGTCATTGTTCCAGTTCCTTTTACTACATTTGGACCTATGACATCACATCATGTGACTGTGGTCACATCCCTTTTCATTGTCCAAGAAATCAAAGAAAAATAAAATAGAAGAACAAGTAAAATCAAATTAAGGAAAATAGATAAAAATGAAATAAAATAAAATAAAATATAAGAATTCAAGTGTACCATGACACTAGTCCCAAGAAGGAAATAAGAAAACTAAACTATAAAAAAAGAGAAATCATGAAAGACTAGAAAAATGGAAAACAACTAAGTTTACTTAAAAGATTTCTGATACCAGTAAGTGTAAATTGCCTCTAACAACCTGACAATCTAAGAGGACAGAATAAGGTCTCCTGAAGATGGTGGCTACCATAAGTACTGTCATAGTATACTTGAATCCTTAGATTTGATTTTGATTTTCTTTTCCTTTTATCTATTTTCTTTGATTTTCTGTTTCTTTTATTTTTTGGACAATGAAGAGGTACATGACTGCAGTTACATGATATCATAGGCCTAGAACATTGTAGAAGAGACTAGAAGGATAACATCAAGGTATATGTCTATAGCATGTTCACCTCATGGTATACATATAGTATACTCATAGCTGATGCATGAATATTAGGGTAGGATTATTTATTGTTAGCACAAACCATATGTTAGTAGTATATATATTATAATGTAGAAATACATCAGGAACTTCTTTTTGAGTTCTCTTACAACCCCCACAAGATTCTCACCTTGTAAGACTACTTAGTGTGCTATTAACTATCTTGGTTAGTGGTTGCCACAACAAGTACTTTCTACAGTTTATTCTAATTCAGCAGAATAGTGCTGAGGCAAGCAGAGAATAATAGTGACTGGGTGGCTAGGAACCATGATGGAAATGTCTAGAAGGTTACCTAAAATGGCAGAAAGTGTGGAATGATGATGATAAAATCAGTGGTTGCAGATGGGGTTCAGGACAGTGATACTGTAGGTCAGTGGCAGGGTTCTTCCCATTATTAGGCATCATGGCCTTTCTGTAGGGTTCAGATTAGATAGCAAACACTAAGGGCTTTCTGCAGAGTTCTGAGCTAGCTATGAAAAAGGGTTGGGTTTCCTTACACAAACTCATCTCTGGAGAAACCTAAGAGAACAGATTAAGATATTTTCTAAAGGTAATAGCTACTCTAG
>Ga0157359_1000437_pt1 | contig 15201 bp, 17 predicted proteins | sample AttcapACBM3_FD_111482 | JGI IMG/M metagenome (GOLD analysis project Ga0157359, IMG submission 111482) | Fungus gardens microbial communities from leaf cutter ant in Botucatu, State of São Paulo, Brazil - Atta capiguara ACBM3 | ecosystem: Host-associated > Fungi > Mycelium > Unclassified ...
CAGAGCTTCGAAAATCTGCGAAAGGATGTTAGAATCTGCATCATTCAAGAGTCTTCGCATAAAACGATAAGGTTGCACAAATCGACCACATCCCTGGGGGCCTTCTACAAGAAAATATCTCATTGAAATCATATGTCAAGTAAAAAATACAAATTTATCCTTGGAACGCAATGCCGGTTTTAGACGCCTCAGCAAGTCCCCCACCCGCAAAGCCGGTGCCTGAAAATAACGCCAGTGAGTTATTATCTCAAGCCTCATAGATTCCCTCCTGACCTTCTCGACTGAGCTCTAATATATCCTCGTGCTTAAGCTGTCGATCGCATGCTATGCACTGTCCCGACGATCGCACCAGGGTTTCTGTACAAGCTTTACAGGTGACGTGGCCGCAAGGTTTCATCACTGGAAAAGTATTTACTGTCGGTCGCTGTCCTGAAATTTGAAAACATTCTGACCGAATAAAAGGATGTTGTTCGACAACTGCTTTCTGCAGGAGGGACATATGGGCTTTTGATCCTCTTTACCTGCAGCTGCAGGAGTATCAGCTTTCGCACCCGTTGAAGGAGATATATTGGGGCCCCGACAGGACGGACCCTCGTGGAGCGTAAACTCTACTGGCAATAGAGACTTCATGCTACTCCACGAGCGGAAGATAAGTTGTCGAGATAAAATGGTACTCAACAACTCACGATAAAGCATGTACAGGTCTTCCCCCTCGACACATCGTTTGGATTTTGACTTGACCTAGAGAAGTCGGGGGACCAGTCGAGGTATATGTGGGAGTCAAAGAAGGCAACCAGAAATCGGGCAATTGACTCTTCAATGCCTCTGTCTGTTCCTTCTCTATCTTACGCATTGCGGCTTCCTCAGCCTCGCGCTGAAGCCTCTCGACCGCTGAGGCATCGAACTCAAATTTACGTTTTGTTCCCCGGGCTACAATTGTCAGGAAAAACCTGAGCAAATATTCAACTTAAATACCTTCTCCAACCAGCGCTCCACTCTTAGTACTGATGTCAGTTGGTTGTGCCGCCAGACTAAGCTGGGATTTCTCGAATTCAAGCAACACGCGCTCGCGAGCTACCTCTCTTGCCCTTGTTCTCTCCTCCTCATGTTCTTTCTTCCAGGCATCAAGTCGTATCCTCTGGCGCTTGATGTCCTTTTTCTGTATCACTGAACATGTCATGCCGGGACCCAAGGATCGGTTGTTAGGTGCTTACATAGGTCAGTGTAAACACACTCCTTGCAGAACAAATGGCCTTCATCACAAGCTAGTGGTTCCCTCGCCTGATTCAAACAAAGAGCACATGCGTCAAATTGGCGCATAGATTCATTCCCAAGACGCTGCTGTTGCGGATGATTGAGGCGACGTCTAATCGAAACGACTATGAATGTACCTTCTGAGTACCATACTCTGTTTTTCTGCGCTCTGCATAGCTGAAAATTGAGGACGCAGTATTATTTTTGCTATGTTTTGTCATAAATGATTGATTCGAAAGAGGACCGTGGGATCCATGATTAATAGGGATCCATGATTAATAACTATTTGGAATAACTATTTGGATTGCTTACCAATAGATCTAAGGAGAATACGGAAACAATAAGTGATGCTAAGTGATGCTATCACCATACTTAGCATTTATTAAGGGTACTTTATCTACTCTAGTAGCAAATGGGCCTCTAGGAAAGAGAACACTCCTTGCAATCAACCTCAGCTGAATATCCCAGAGAGTATTACTTAGATAGTAGCAGGGGTCAGGTTAGTCTTCATTGATTGAAAGGTTTATTTCAGCACCAAAGAGAGAGAGTTCATACCAAAGAGTATTACAGCTATCTACAAGATAATGGAACTATGTAGAGCTAGTTATCAATTAACTACACTAAAGTCTAAAACATTCTAAGTAAATAAAACCTTTAACATAGTATTAGGAGTAGAAGAATAAAGTTGAAGATCTTTTGCTACTAACTACACTATTTACACAAAATTGCAATATTTTATACTACAGTAATATGCTATGTATGTATAACAAGGCCAATGTAAGATGTTATAAAAATTACAAAGGCTCAAAATACTATCTTAATATTTATTTTGAATAAATTTTACATAATAAATTAAATATCTTTTACCTTGATAACTACCTCTAATATTCTAAGCATACTTTTTATTAGCTTTAAGCAAGTTTTTAGTGAAATTTGATCACACTTCACTACTAATCTACCTCTTAATTCAAATACTTCCTCAAATAACTGATTATAGATATCTAGTCTGATTTTGAGATAAGTCTATAGATATTTATGTCATATGCCAAGTTTAACCCCAAAAATAATCTATCTTCCACAGCAGTATTATTCACTATCCCACCAATTCATAACTTGTCTTCTACAATAATGTTATCTCCTATCAAAACCCCATGGGTACTTAGTCTTTTATAGTAGAGTTCTTCTATCCTAAGCCTCCTTCAGTATTTTATCACTAAAATCTCTATTCAGGGCTATACTATGAAATATCCAAGTTCTTTTATTAATATACTTATATTTAAGAACTGTTAGATATAAATTTTCAGTTTGATAATTGAATATTGTTTAATAGTTCTTATTGGAACTTTATTCATCTTTCTGAAGTTGCAACCTTATAACAGACAGATGGCACAGCATATAAGCTAAAACAAAGATCATTTGCAAAAGTCTGTAACTCCATACTTCTTGTACAAGTTTTCACATTGAGCACAAACTCCAATCCAATCTCATAGACTTTCACACTTAAGTGTAAACTACATCTGATAATTCAATAAAATTTAAAGATATGTTTTGAATTATTATCCTATTAAAAGATTTTTGTCTTCTTCTTTATTTCTAGCTTATCAAAGTTTTCAACTACTTTATTATCCAAAATATCACAGTAATATTTACATCTATAGTCTCTTGTATTTTTACTATTCTTTTAATTATTTTTCCAATTTTATATCTTTTTTTTCTTGGATAATGAAGAGATATGTAACTATAGTTACATAATGTGTTATATAATATGATATCACAATATACTGATTACAATCATATAATATAGGAAGAAATAGAAGGATCTGAAATAATATTGATAGATATGTGTTAGAACAACTGGCTAAAGTTTGTAGGATTTCATAGGCTTTGTAATTTCTAGAGAATTCTAAATTCTATTGCTCATAGTTACCAAGTACACAACTTACCTCTAGAAAATTCTAAGGGAACAGAATGGAGTTCCTCAGAATTAACAGCTACTCTAAATATCTAGAAGTTTATTTTAATCAAGTAAAATACTAGATAGAATATTTAGTAACCTAACTACAGAATGATAGAGTTAGATGACCAAAAACCTTAATATAATAATCTCAAACATTGTTAAACAGTGGAAGCTCAGAGAGAAACATTCAAATTTCAATTTTTTGTACTTTTAATTGGACTTCATACAAAGTATTAAAGAGTATATAGTTGCATAATAATATAGCTATATGTATTTATCTCCAAGAGAAATAGATTAATATATGTAATTCTTATGATATTAATTAAATTATTATGTATAATGAATTTTATAATATTAGCTAAAATTAAAATTAAAATTCTATTAATAATTTATTAGAAAAAAACAAATAGTAATATATAATTATTTTGTGTTACTAGTAATATTTTGATTATTTTATAATTTGATCTATTTATTAGTGTTTAAGAGAAGCACTTTTTAAGTTTGATATTTATTAATATTTATATTTGAATTTCATAAAATAAACTCCTCTTAATGTGTGAATTTACTTTAAAAAAAACAAAAAATGAATAAAATTATTAAAAATAAAAGATTAATAAAAATAATAAAAGGGTTATATGTATTTTTAGTCAAAGTGAAGCTACAAATAACTTATATTCATCACTACCTCCCTTCAATCTAATAAAAATAATACCAAAGCTACTACTACTACTAAGATATTTACTATTGCTTTTTGTCTTTTTGCATTCAAAACTTCTCCAGGTATTTATATCCAATTTCAACTGATAGAAACCACTCCATCTTAGCAAAGCTCATTGATCAGTAACTAGAAAAAACAAGTCAATGATCAGAAGAAAGCAAATAGAGGCCCAGTGATATTATAGTGGAGTTTTGATTAAAGACTTAAGAAAAGAGTAGTTTATAGAATTGACAAAGAGTATCAAGATCGCAAAAAGTGGACTTAGTTTTTTCCTATTTTCTTTTTGTATTTTTATTTTTATTTATTATTTATTTTTCTTTATTCTATTTTTAGAACTAGGGTTAGGATTAGAGTAACAAGATCATGCTGTCACACAGCAGATCACATCAGATGACACAGTCACAAATCACATAATATATGAAAGAAAGTAGAATATTCTAGAAAAAATGATGTTATACAATATGTGACATATATATTGATCTTAAGGCATACACATGGTCATTTAGGGTAGGCTAGAAATAGCTCATATAGACTATTAAGTATTAGTATATAAGGTAAACAATCTTGTACAGAGTTCTCTATTAAGTTTTCTTATGTTAACCCAATACAAGATTTTATTCTTTGACTGACCTTAAGATTTTTGAATCGTAACAGAGAGATCTGTAGAGTTGATGGCAGGCCTCAACAGTATTGCAGACTTAAATCTTGACAAAGTAGTAGATTTTCTTATAGTATGGCTATTGTTATAACTTAAGTTTATATGTAAAGTGAAAGACATACTCTTGTATTAAGTAATACAAGAGAACTCAATAGAGTTCCTAAGTACAAGACATCTACCTTATATACAAACTACTAATGGTCTATGCTATGCTTCTTTAGCCCTACCCTAATGACTATGTGTTCACCTTGAGGTCAATATATGTTTACTATGTTATATGATATCATTGTTTCTAGAACCTTCTTTGTTATTTCCTTGTGTCATGTGAGTATGTGAGTTATGTGATTGTGATATGTGACATCACATCTTGTCTTCTTCACCTATGTCCATAATAAGGAAAAAGGAATAGAAACTCAAAATAAAATAAATAAAGAAAAAGAAAAGAAAAATAGAATAAGACTAAGTTTATCATTTACAACTCTGACATTACTGTCAGGAGTACAGTATGAAGTACATATATAGTACCAGCCAGATGTCAAAGTTAAGCTTGATATTGTATACTTTTAGTATAACTGGTTCAGTGGCTAGTCTGTTTCTAACAGTTATGATATATTGTTTTATTGAGCAGAATTAGCACTCTACTTCTTTATATAGATAATATAGAATAATTACAGAGTATTCCATTTCATCTCTTTTCATTCCACTAGCTATCAATGTTCTGGACTATATATATATCTATATTCTTATATATTTCTTCTCTGTTATTTATTTTCTACTTATGACTTTTCAAGTCCTTATAGTCTATAACTTATAACAAACTCAACTTGACTTACTATATAACTATATACAATATTTATTAGAAGTAATATATCTATCTTTGCTATTAAGAATAAGTTTGATAGTATAAACTGAATAGCATAAAGTAAATTCATCTATATTATTACTGAAGTTAAAAGTAGCTTTTGGATATCTAAACAACACTATCAAACAATCTGTCAGAGTTGTGAAAAGTAGACTTTATTTATTTTATTTTAATTTTCTATTTTAATTTTGATTTTGATTTATTTTTTATTTTGGAACCTAGGGTTAGGGTTTAATATGATATTACAAGTTACTATTACAAACTGTCATACTATGATGCTATCAAAGTCACATTATTATATAATCATATAAAATGATAGAAGATAGTAGAAGCTTTTGGAATACTAATGTCATACAATGTGTTATATATATGTTGATCTTAAGGAAAACACATGGTTATTTAAGATAGGCTAGAAGTAATAGAGTATGTACTATTAGTTTAGTATATAAGGTAGACAAGTTTATATAGAGTTCTCTATCAAGTTCTCTTATGTTATCTAATATAAGGTTTTTTTCTTTAACTCACTCTAAGGTTGTTGAGTTATAACACAGCCAACTATTACTACTACATAACCTACTATTACTGTTAACATACAATCACCAATCAATAATACTTCATAAAAACCTCTCATATACTCTTTTATTGAGTAGAAAGCTTGTAATACATGGGCAAAGTGACTACTTATATTTAACACTAAAAATATTATTGGCCTTGTTATAAATATGGAAAAAACTGTAGCTAAGGCTTGAACTTCTTATATTACTAAATATAAAATAGCATTAGATATAACTAGACAGAATATCAAATAAGAACTTAGAAACATAACTTACTCTAATTTAGATAATTTTCCATTTTATATTACCTTGATATATACTAAGTGAGTATAATGTTAGAGTTGTGAACCTTGGGTATTAGCTTTTGTATTTAACATTTTCTTCTTTTCTTTTCATTTATTTCTTTATTTTTGGAACTTAGGGTTAGGGTTAATGTAACATCACTGTCACACTGTTGCAAGTGGTCACATGATGTGACTAGGTGCCACACACCAGTCACATGATCACATGTCATATAGAAAAACATAGAAGGTTCTAGAAAAGTAGTTAGCATGGACTATAAGATTTTAGTATATAAGGTAGACAATCTTGTACAAAGTTCTCTATTGAGTTTTCTTATGTAACCCTATACAAGGTTTTGCTCATTAATCAACCCTAAGATTCTTAAGTTGTAACATTAGAACTTGATTTCCCTTCTTGAGACTGCTCAGCATAGGGCTTTCTCTATTTTACTCTTACTCTCTTACCATCCTCAACCAAAGGGCAACACTGTCTTTTAGTCAAGAAGAATAGCCAGACTCTAGGCTTAAAGAGAGTGTCAATTAGGTGGAGAAAACCTAGTTGTTTGTTTGTACCAAAGCTTACTGGTGCAGGTAGACATATTATCTTATATGGATGTAATAGTTAGTCTTTTTTATATAGAAACTCTTACAGAAGAAAACATTGGAGTTGGAATATGAGTTGGGGAGCAAGTCCAACATAAGATCAGTGCTCTCTAACAACTAGTTACCACTACCCATACCACCACCTACATCACTATCACTACTATCATTATTACCAACAATATTACTACTACTATACACCATGAGTCAACATGACATTAACTTGGAATAGGTGGTTCAACAACAGCAGGAATAGCTGGCAGTGCTACAAATAATAATCATACAAGCAGAGTTGGGAGAAGCAGAGTTGGGAGAAGCAGAGAGGGCAGCAATATTCATATGACCCAATACACAGGTCAAAGTAGTAAGACTATAGAAGTTCAATAGAAGTTCTGGAAAAGTGGCTGGATTCATCACAGCATGCAAGCTGTATGTATGGATGAGAATGAGAGAAACACCAGTAGAAGAACAAATATAGTGAATGCTATCATATGTACAGGGAGGATTGGCAGATGTCTGGAAAGAAAGAATTTAGAGAAGGAGATAAGGAATCAGTAAAAGTAACAGAGTTGAGAAGGTTGAAGCAGAAAAGAAAAATAATGGAGGAGTTTATACAAGAATTCAGAAAGACAGCAAGAGGAAGTGGGTATGAGGGAAGGCCATTGGTGGAAGAATTTAAGAAGGAGATTAATACCACTATATGCTAGAGACTTATGGAGTCAGAGTGGCAGTCAGGCTTAATTAAGCAGTAGTATAACAGAGCAATCACCTTGGACAGGAATTAGAGAGAAAATAGAAGAGAAGAAAAGAGACTAAGGGGGCAAAGGAACAACGGAGCATCAGCTCCAAGGAGAAACCATAGAAAGGCACTATGGTAACTATAGCCATAGCTGTTGTGGCAACCACTAGACCAATGTCCAATAGTAGCACAAGCAATAAATCTCTAAGAGCAAATATCTAGTGGAAACATGAGTTGTATATTCACAAGAGAACTTGACAGGGAACCACAATAGTATTCTACTAACTATTTATATATCTTGTCTATGGTCCATGTTATGACTTCTCTATGCTTACCCTAATGTCCATGTTCTGTTCTCATGTCCATTGGTAATCTTCCATACATCTACCTTAAGGCCAGCATGTCATATATATGTGCTCTGACATCATACCCTCAACCCTACTCTTAATCTCCATCATCCATGTATGCACCATGTATACACCATGAGAAACCATGTCCCTTGATATCACTTCTACTCCAGACTCTTTCCAATCCTTCTAGACTACTCTAGACTACTCTAGGCCCTATGACATCATGTCATGTGACTTTCTAGTCACATGCCCTTTCTCTCTCATTGTAGACTAATAATAATACTACTGTCCTATATCTTATCTTATCTTATCTTATCTTATCTTAAGTCTGTCCATACTTTTGTCTTATAACAATGGCCCCAAGTCTGGCCAAGAAGGCAGAAGGTCTCTCAACAATGGGCTCAAATAGGACCTGCCCCAATAGAAGGAGTGGAGAGAACAAATGTAGTAATGATGTACTCTAATTAGAGGATAGGGTTGGTGCAACACAACCTATATGCCATGGAGATAGATAAGGAAAATAGAAACTACTACAACTGTACTGCTACAACTGTGGAGAATTTGGGCATTTGGCAAGGAATTGCAGAAATAGGGAAACAGGAGACAAAATTGGAGATAGAAGAAGACTGAAATATAGGCAAAGATTGAGAAGTGAGAAAAATGGACAAAGTAATTTAAATAGGAAGGGAGATCTAGTAATTCTTGACTAGATCTCAGTAATAATAGGTTTGTCATGCTTACTAAAGTAGTAGAAAATATATCTACATGTAACCTTGACAATAGAGACATGTTAAGAGAAGTAATGGTGAAAGTTGGACTGGAGAGGATTAATATACAAGAAGGAATAACAGTAGAGGCATTGTTGGATAGTAGTACTACAGGATTGGTAATGAGTTTGGAGTTTGCAAGGAAATTGATATGATAGGGGGACAGAAGTGGAATGTGATCTTGGGAATGCTGTGGCTAGCTTGCTACAACTCTGAGATTGACTGGAGAACTGGGGAGGTAAAGATGACAAGATGTCTGGAGAAGTATGGAAAACAATAGAGACCAAAGTAGGAAAAGTCAGGATGGCAAAAGCAGAAGGAGGAGGAGCAGAAGAAAGAAGAAGAAAAGAGACAAGTAGAAAAAGAGGAGAAGAAAAAAAAAGGAAAGGCCAAAGAAAGAAAGAAAGCTGGAAGTATAAAAGATAGCAGAAGAGTAGGAGATTTGGGAAGAAGAGAAGGAGGTGGCAAAATTAGAAGCAGAAGCAAAGAAGCTGGTTTTGGAGAGGTTCCATAAGTGAATACAGGTCTTTGGCAAGAAAGTGAGTAAAAGGATGTCTACCAAAAAGCTGTGGGATCATGCCATAGATATGAGAGAAGATTTTGTGCTAAGGAAGGGGAAGGTATACCCATTATTAAGGGAAGAGAGAGAAGAGATGTGTGAGTTCATAACAGAACAACTGAGGAAAGGGTACATTAGACTCTCAAAGTCACCTCAAATAGCACCAGTATTCTTTGTAGAAAAGAAAGATAGAAAGAAGAGAATGGTGCAAGATTATAGATATCTTAACAAGTGGATGGTCAAAAATAACTATCCCTTGCCTTTGATTTCAGACATATAGGCATAAAAAGGGTATTCACAAAGATGGATCTACAGTGAGGATATAATAATGTGAGAATAAAAGAGGAAGATGAGTAGAAAGCAGTGTTTATGACACTAGAAGAGTCATTCAAACTGACCATGATGTTTTTTAGATTGACAAATTTACTAGTGATGTTCCAGACTATGATGAATGAGATCTTGTGGGATCTTATTAATACTGGGAAAGTAGTGAGCTTCATAGACAATGTGATTATTAAAACAGAAGAAGGAGAGGAAGAACATGATAAGCTGGTAGAGGAAGTAGTAAAGAGACTAGCAGAAAACAACCTGTATGTGAAGCTAGAGAAGTGTAAGTGGAAGGTAAAAGAAGTAGGGTTTCTAGGAGTGGTAATAGGACCAGAAAGTATAAAAATGGAAGAAGAGAAGATAAAAGAAGTATTAAACTGGCTGACACCCAAGTGTGTCAAGAATATTACATGATATGGTCAAGAAGGATCAGAAGTAAGACTGGACAGAGAAAAAGAAGATGGCATTTCAAAAGTTGAAAGAAAAATTCACAAAGGAACCAGTGTTAACAGCACCAGACCTAGATAAAAAAATGAGAATGGAAGTGAGTGTGTTGGACTATGCTATAAGGAGATCTTATCTATGGAGTGTGAAGATAGAAAGTGGCAACCAGTGGAATTTCTAAATGAGACAGAGGAATTATGAAATTCATGATAAGAAGATGTTAGCAGTAACTAGAGGGTTGGAAAACTGGAGGCATCTGCTAAAGGGTACCAAGTATAAATTCGAAATTTGGACTGATCACAAAAACTTGGAATATTTTATAAAGACACAGAAATTGAATAGAAGACAGGCTCATTGGGCTTTATATTTGTCTAGATTTGATTTCACATTAAAGCATATTCCAGATACAAAAATAGGGAAGGTAGATGGACTCAATAGAAGACTGGACTGAGTAGAAAAGAACAATGATAATCAAATATTTATTAAAGACTGTTGGCTATGTAGCTTACATGAAGTAGTAATAGAAGGACTAGAAGCAGACATAGTAGAAAAGATAAAAAAGGCTAGAAGTAAGAACAAACAAGTAGTTAGAGTAGTAGAAGAGATGAAGAAGGTAGGAGTAAAAGTAGTAAGAGGGGAAGAATGGCAGATGTAAGGAGACTTAGTATTAAAGAAAAGAAAGGTGTATGTGCCAAAGGATGAAAAGTTGAGAGTAGAAATAATCTGGTTACACCATGATACACCAGTAGTGGGAAATAGGGGAAAGTAGAAGACAACAGAGCTAGTGACAAGGAATTATTAGTGGCCAGAAGTAATGAGAGATGTTGGGAAATATATAAAGAGATAAAATATATGTCAGAGAATGAAGAGTAGGACAGAAGTACTAGCAGGAAAGTTGAAGTTGAGCAAAGTGCCAGAAAAGTTGTAGACTTATCTAATAGTAGACTTCATTATGAAGTTACCAGTAGTGGCTGGAAAGGATACAATCTTGGTAGTCTGTGATAGATTGTCCAAGATGACATACTTTGTGGCAGCTATAAAAGGAATATCAGCAGAAGGACTAGTGAGGTTGTTCTGAGATAATGTATGAAAGTTGTACAGGTTGCTGGAGAGTATAGTGTTAGATAGGAGACTACAGTTTGCAGCAAAAATGACGCAGAAGTTAAATAGAATGTTGGGAGTTAAAACAAAGCTATTAACATCATATCACCCACAGACAGATGGGCAGATGGAAAGAATGAACCAAGAGTTGGAACAGTACTTAAGATTCTTTATGAATCATAGGCAGAAGAATTAGCCAGAATGGTTAGCATTGGCTGAGTTTGCAGTGAACAACAAGGCACATTCAACAATTAAAGTATCTCTGTTTATGGCAAATTACAGTAGAGAGATGAGAATGGGGGTTGATTTGAGAAGGAAAGAGAAAATGGAGAAAGCAACAGAATTTGCAGAAAGAATAAGGAAAGTACAGGAAGAGACAGGAGTGGTATTGGTGAAAGCATAGGAAGAAATGAAGAGGCAAGCAGATAGGGGGAGGAAAGAAGCAGAAGCATAGAAAGTAGGAAATAGGATTATGTTAAGTACAAAGGACCTGGTATTTAAAGAAAGACTGGTGAAGAAATTAGTAGATCAATTTATAAGTCTATATACCATTGACAAGGTAATATCTACCAATGCAATCAAATTATGATTGCCAATGTTGATAAGAATTCACCTGGTAGTAAATATCAGTCAAGTAGTGCAATATAGAAATCAAGTAGGAGGACAGAAAAAGGAGAAAGTTAAACCAGTAATAGTAGAAGGAGTTGAGGAATGGAAGATAGAAAAAATACTAAATAAGAGAAAAGTAAGGGAAGTAATGAAGTATTTGGTGTGATAGAAGGGGTTTATGGTGGAACATGATAGCTGGGAAAGAGAGAAGGACTTGGAGAATGCAAAGGAGTTAGTAGCAGAGTTTGAGAGGAGGATGAAAGTGGAAGTAAGAAGATAAGAAAAGTTGGATCAGGCAGAGAAGAGAGACTACAAGAGGGGAGAGTTGTCAGGAAGATATACAGCAAGGATGTTGTATAGATGGGATGATGGGAAATTTGAAGACAAATATCTAAGGAAGTTAGAAAGAAATTAAAGAAATTGAAAAGAAAAAGACAGGACAGTAGGGCAGAAGGATAAACTAACAAGTTCCTCTGGGAGTAGAAACCTTGAAGGAGGGATAATATCAGAGTTGCAAACCTTAGGCACTAGCTTTTACATTTAACATTTTCTTTTTTACTTTTCTTTTTATTTATTTCTCTATTTTTAGAACTTAGAGTTAGAGTTAATGTGACATCACTGTTACAAGTGGTCACATGATGTGACTAGATGCCACACACCAGTCACATGATCACATGTCATATAGAAGAATATAGAAGATTCTGAAAGGATAATGTTATACAGCATGTTTAACACATATTAATCTTAAGACAAACACATGGCTGTTTAGGATAGGCTAGAAGTAGTTGGCACAGACCATGAGGTTTTAGTATATAAGGTAGACAATCCTATATAGAGTTCTCTATTGAGTTTTCTTGTATAATTCTATATAAGGTTCTATTTATTGATCAACCTTAAGGTCTTTAAGTCGTAACATATAAGCAAATGCTCTAGATACTAACATTAGCAATAATAACTTCAAGACAATTATTCTAAACTTCTGACCTTGAGTATAGAATCTAACTATTATATATTTATATTGGAATGTATTCTCTACTGAAGCTGTACTCTAGTAATATTTTAAAAGAGAAAATACTATAACTAGTTGGTTTATACCAATCTTAATTATAACCACTATAGTTATACTATTGAGGTTTATTACTAGCCCAGTAGTCAAAAGAAAAGGCAATTTTCTCCTGATTTTCAAAAATAATATCTCAAAAAGGATTCAAATTAACAATATCAACTAACATTATTACTATTAGATATACAAAGTCTAAATACTAGTTTTTTTAAAATATTTCTTTTTATTTTATTTTTATTTATTTTTTCTTTTCTAAACTTAGGGTTAGGGTTAGAGTGACATTATGATCACACTGTCACACATCAGTCACAGTAATAGTCACAAGTCATGAGATTACAGAAAAATATGTAGAAGATTCTGAAAGGATAATGTCATACAATGTGTGCACCACATATTGACCTTAAGGCAAACACATGGATGTTTAGGGTAGGCTAGAGAAGTAGTAGCATGGACCATCATAGTTTAATATAAGGTAGACAATCTTGTACAAAGTTTTCTATTAAGTTTTCTTGTATTAACCCAAATACAAGGTTCTTTTTCTTAACCTACTCTAAGGTCTTGAGATTGTAACAATTACCATATCTTATTCTGATGATATACAAGTTTTGTGCTTATGACCATAACTGACTCAAATATCAAGATACTCTACACTCTATCTATTGTTGACAAACTAACTTCTAATATTCTCTCATTCTCCAGCTTCTATAAAGTCATTAAGTAAGATAAGACACAAGTGAGGAGAATATGGTTTTTGAATAAGACAATTGTATTTTATATACAACCTATAGATATAAGGTCAAATATTCTCACCTTAATCAATTATAGTGCTAATAATTACTATTTTGTTGATGAATCACTATTCTCTATCTATTCAATTATCAACTAGCTTATTAGCTGATAAGAGATCAATGTTCACTATAATTGAAAAGACTACTATTGAATTTGTAACCAGAGTCAAAGATGTGCAACATATATTAATTCTTAGTGATATTCTTCTTCTTACTCTAAATCTTAGGTCTAATCTTATTTCAGTGTTGAAGTTAGAAAAGAAAATAATTAAACAACTATATACTGTTAATATAAGAGGACCTAACTTTTTAAATAATTTCTTGGACTCATTGAGATCACTTACTCTTCCTAATACCAAACTCTGCAAGCTTTCTTATAGACTTCCTTATCTCCAGCCAATTCCACTAACAATAATGTACTTCCTCACCTCTAGTCTGAGTTTAGATTTAGTTGTCATCAGGTATATACTGCTTTTTTGGATAATGTTTCAGATACTTCTATCTAAGTTCCTAACTATCTACATGCTATTATTTTGATGATGAGCTCAGCATTATTCTGCTAGATTGTAATGGATAGTATAGTATTATTAGCCTTTACAATATACACTTAGGTTTCTCTGAAGTCATAATCTCTGCTACATTCTCATGTTCTTTGTCCAGTTACTCTAACAAATAACTTTTACAACCTAGTTAAGAGAAAACTAATAATCTTTGATATTTGATACTACTATTTAGTACATATTAGAGTAGACACTATTTACCAAATAATTTCCAACAACCTAGTTGATAAAATAAATGTATAAGATAAGCTCTTTGTCAAAGCTAAAGACAGTAGACTTTACTTTTTATTTTCTATTTTAGAATTTAGGATTAGGATTTAGCATAACATTACTATCATGCTGTCATACAGTGTGACACAGAGTCACACATCAGTCACAGTCACATGATCACAATAGAAGAGCATAAAAGATTCTGGAAGAATGATATTATACAGTATGTTTAACACATGTAGACCTTAAGAAAAACATATAGTTATTTAGAGTAGGCTAAAGTAGTAGAGTACAGACCATGGGCTTTTAGTATATAAAATAGATAATCCTATACTGAGTTCTCTATTGAGTTCTCTTATGTAAACTCTATATAAGGTTCTTTTTTCTGACCCACTCTAAGATCTTGAGATCATAACACTCTTTATTAGTAACTTATACAAGAATTGTATTTTTGAGAAACATACTACTCATCTGTTAAAGTAACTGGGTGGAAATATGGAGTTTGTGCTTTAAGCCACAGAATATATATTCTCAAGAAAGTACAATATAGTACTTACCTCTAGAAAAAACCTAAGAGAACAGAATAAGATTTTTTGAAAGTAATGACTATCTTAAATATTGTACTGTCCATTCCAATTCAGCAGAACAATACTGATATAATTAAGAAGTAATAACACTGTCACAAACTTCATTCAGCTTGTATCTCCACAACTAGTGGACCGACTTTCACAAACTAAGTTGCACTGGGAAGCTCCAAATGAGGGCTATCCGCATATATGCAGGATACACAAAAGTGACAA
>Ga0157359_1000438_pt1 | contig 15181 bp, 10 predicted proteins | sample AttcapACBM3_FD_111482 | JGI IMG/M metagenome (GOLD analysis project Ga0157359, IMG submission 111482) | Fungus gardens microbial communities from leaf cutter ant in Botucatu, State of São Paulo, Brazil - Atta capiguara ACBM3 | ecosystem: Host-associated > Fungi > Mycelium > Unclassified ...
AATAGAATCTTTCATTAGGACTTCAAAGTATTAATTGATCTAACAGTTTAGGATTGTCCACCTATATGTCTTGACCTCTCTCTTTTTTCCTTACTTTCTGAATGATGTCTGCTCTGAGCAATCATGTCATATGCCAAGTCTATCTATCTAGAAAACATATCTCTATGAGATATCTCTTGTCAATATCTAATCCAAAAAAAGCCTACCTTCTATAGTGGCTACCTTTCTTGCAACATGCCTACATGGTATGGGTGCAATAATCCTGAAATTCTATTTTCTATGACAGAAATACTCTTATTTATTTGGTAGAATTTTGATTTCTTGTTGATATAGAGACCATATTACTAGGACAGTCCCAGGAAGAAATTGAGTTACTAGTATTCTTGTTAAAGAATTTCCTTAAGTCACTAAATATTATAATAGTGTATAGTTGGTATGGATGGATAAATATATCAAAGATATTTTTGACAGTATGAATAGCATCTGTGATAATAATAATATATATAACACCTTGCATTTGAGATACTCAAATAATACTATATTTAATAGCAAAAAGTTTGGCTTCTGATAATAATACATTTATTATATAATAAACAGTTTTCACAATAATTTCATGTTTTCTCTAGATGTATGAGACTAAGGTAGCAATATTGTTTTTGACACTCACATCAAATATAATGAGTATGGTATCTTAGTTGTTTGATAAAATTTCATAAATGTTCTTGAATTGTTCTGATAAGTGATTTTTGCATTAAGATTTTTTCAATTAGCTAAATAAAAGGAAAAACAATTAGGAAAAGTATTTACAAGATGAAAATTAGGAGAAAGTTCTTTATTCAAATTATCAAAAGCTAAAAAGATTTTATTTAAATAATTGTTGCTATCTACTAAGAGGCTTTTGACCTTTAAGCATTGCTTGGTAGTGAGATGCAAGTGGCTATACAATGAAGAGTAGCCTTTTTGAAATGTTATTCATCTAAAAGAAGGTTTATAGTGTATTGTTTGAGAAGGGATGCTGCTCAAAGATGATGTTGACCAATGATTTTATCAAGATGGAAATAAATAGGGATAATACTGGTGACAGTCTCAACTCTCTATAAAGATAATATATAGAAGGCTTCTGTAATCTATAGAGTCACTCTTCTCTACATTTTTTTAAATTCTTTTGGAGGCTAATATATAAAGTTTTCTTGTTGAATTGCCCAACATCTTCATGTTTTTGATGGTAAATAAGGCTTTATTGGTGTAATAGCAAATGTGTTGTTGAAAAGAAAGTTTTATCAAAGAAAAACCTTAAATATTGCTATATACCTTTTGGTCTGAGTAAAGCATTTCCTGTCAGTCTCAAATCTAGTAGAAGTAGATTGACATTCTTTGTTGATCTCAAGAAGTGGAAAACCTCTGATTCATCATATTCAATTACCAGGCTGAACTAGTTGAAGAGAAATGAAATAATACTTTAACTACAAAAAATGTTTACATTAGATTTTCCATAACTCTTCCTCTGAGAAATAAAAAGACTGTTGTCAACAAACAAAAGAATTGAAACTGGAAGAGAAGTCAAAAGATTTTTAGATCATTTTTTGAATATATAGAAGATAGAGAGAATATAAAGAGCTGAAAGAATGGAAAAGAGAGCAGATTCTTGTCCAAACTGACATTAGCTCTAAAGAATAGTGATGTGAAATAGTTTCATATATTGAGTCTGTCTGTTAATTCAATGACTAGAGAAAATCAGGAAATTTTTAAATTAAAGCTTACTTTGTCCAGAATCATTAGAAGAAGTTAATGATTTAAGAAAGAGAAAAATTGTGTGATATCAAATGCAAGAGTGCTTGTGTAAAGGCCTTTTACCCATCTCACTTGTATGAGATATCTTAAGAAAATACTAGCATCTGTCATTGAATGTTGCTTGATACCTTCTAATTGGTTTGGATGGATAAAGTTTGAAGCAATAGAATAAACTTGTAGTCTATTGCTTATTCCTTTTTCAATTAACTTTTATGATGTATTAAGGAGAATAATAGGATAAAAGGCCTTGGGAGTATCATACAAAGGTTTATTAGGCTTTAGAATAATGATAGATAATAACTTCTTGAAGTATAAAGGCTAATAGCTGACATTGATGCAAGAATTTGCTATGTTGACAATGTTAGTAATGCACTTATCATTGCCTACTATCTCTTTCAGGTAATTCCAAGAAATATAATTAGAACTCAGAGTAGATAAACTACTACACTTATTGATAGCATCATTAAATTCAGCTTTAGAGAATAGAAACTATTCTGTTCATTAATACAAGGGGATTTCATTAAGAAGTTGTGAATCAATAGACTAATCTTAAGCTAAATTATAGAATTAATATAGTGCTTGCTACAAATTATCCAAATTATTGCATAGAAGTCTGTTAATTTTCATTTCTTGACCCAATTCATAAGATCTCATGGCCTCTTGTTAGTTGAAGCAATTTTCTGAATTCTATTGTCAAAAAAACTCTTTTAGCTATCCTCACCATCTTCTTATAGTTAATCTAGTCTATTCTTCTTCTAGATGCCTAGTAGGTTGCTAAGTCCCTATTACACTCTTTGTTCTACCAAGCTTTAGAATGTCTAGTAATATTAGTAAGCTTAGAAAATTTGTTCCACAGATGATCAGCTATAGTAGAATATTCTTGAGTTACATATTCCAGTACAATGGTATCAAGAATATTAGTTGTGTCCATTCTGCTTATCTTGACCTTAAGCTTATTGATGAATTCTTTTTTCCCCCTTACTATTCTTAATGGTAGTCTGTTTTCTTTCTTAAATCAATTCTTCTTTAATGATGATAAACACTGATAAAGAAGCATGATCAGAAGGATTTTGTAAGTCAGATAAGATTTAGTGATTGTTGAATTTCTCTGCCTTAGCTCAGAGAAGCATTAAGTCTATGACCAAATTTGAATCTTGAGAGTTGTCTATATATTGAGTAAGTATACAATGGATCCCAATCATTATCTCTGATATTGAAGTTCCTTGTTATTATTAGGATATTGTTCAAATTTACCTCAGTATTCTTTTGATACTTTAAGATAGTTTGCTAATTATCCAAATAGATGTTAATAATAAAATACATAATGTTACAATTGAAGAAGAAGATAAGATTGATATCTTGATGATTAAAAATATCTTTCCTTAATAGAAAAACATGACTTAATCAATTTGATATTGATGTATGTAATAACCCTTGGGTAATCATTATCAGTATATAATGATCTTGTAAATGTAATCTAAGAAGGATGGTGAGAAGTTCCTATGATATTTTCTCCTTCTTTAGATATAGAACTTGAAATTTATTATATGATTGACTAAGAAAGTTTTTGGATAAATAAAATATCAAATTTTATTTTCTAAAATTATATCAGTAAGAAGTTTGTTCTTTCAAATATTCTGTGAATATATTTTTAGGGATTTAGAATCATTGTTTACCTCTTATCCACAGTTGAGCAAATTGAGTTAGCTTTGATTTCTCTAAGCTCTTGTGATTTCTTTACATGCTGTTCTCTATTGAATCTGTACTTTTAGAAACAGCAATCATAGCTATCTGCATAACATTTGCCTTTGCAATTGATGCACTTGAACAAATGGGTACAAGGTTCTCCTTTCTTATTTTTGAGCTTAGAAAGATTAGTTTTAAAGTTTGCCTTATAATACTATGCTATCTCTCTCTGGTGTTTACTTTTGTGAGAAACATTATACTTCTGGCACTTGGTACCATATAAATAGCAGGTAAAAGTGGTTTTTCTCCACTTCTAACAATTCTTGCATTAGAGAACACCAGTATTCATGTTGGTATCATGAATCATTATAATATGCTGTCCTATATTGAAAAACCTGTTAATAAGACCTTTAGCCTTAGTACTATTTTGAGAATTCCAAATGTCAATCTATATAACAGCTATACCTAATTTAGAAGAAGCCTTGATAATACAAGGACATGATACTAGAATAACATCATTGAAAATATAAGTTTCTTTTATTATCTTTTCCATTATATCAGATATAATAGGGGAATTTGTCTTGGCTATATAGTAAAATATCTCTAGGATTTTAGATATAATTGGGATTGTAGAAGACAAGAGCTCATGACTTTGTTTGAGTTAACATTATTTAATTCTTTGACATACTCTTTAACTACTTTCAGATCTGAATTAGCTGCTGCTTTATTAACAGTTATGATTATTTCTTTATTGCATTTGCTTGAAGTGCTATTGTTCTAGCATTAACTTCACTCATTAGAATAATGACCTGTTTTTTAGAAGGTCCTTTAGTAGTTATATTGAGCTTAGGTTTATCCTTCACTCTACTATTGTTAACAACATTATAAATTTCAATGATTTTACCAGAAGATAGTTTTGGAAATGTGTTCTTGATTTTAAGAATATTCTCAAAGTTGCTCTTCGTAGTCAGAGCAAAAAAAACTTGTTTTTTGAGTCCAAAGATTGAGACTTCTTGTAAAATTTGGACTTAGCCAATATGCTTTTGTTAGGTTTAGGTAGAATAGGAGGAGGAATTCTTGAAATATATACTTATTTATCTTTATCAGTCTTTCTGTTTTTGATTGTCTTTGAAGCAGTTAATTTTTTCTTGTTAAATTGGAATAAAATGCATTGCTGGAACATTTTGTCTTTTTTGTTGACCTTTAGATTGTCCCATCCAGATTTGTAGATGGTATTGATGAAGTTTCAAGCTACAGTCCTGAATTCTGCAATTTGAAGGATATCTTTGAAAGTTTTATTATCTAATAACCTTTGTTTGATAAGTGCAGTCATTCTTCATAAGGAGCATGTAATATTCTTTACATTATCTACTAAAAACTCACCAATGCCGAATAGAGAAATTGGAGTAAAATTACTATTCTATAGTAGTGGGTTAGCTAGTTGATTTTTCTGATATGGTATAATCAAAGTTTCCAAAATTGGAGATGGCAACATGTTGTTAATGCTGTTGTCTTGAGATATATTCATAGGGTTTTCAGTATACTCCAGCAGTGCTTTAGTTTGAAATTATTCTCTACTCTCCATTTATTTAGCTCATGTTAAATTGTTGGACTGAGCTTCTATTTGCTTTGCATAATTCATCAAGAATGCAAATAAGCTAACAGACATGTCTCTTTTACTGTCAAAACTAGGAGAAGAAGATGCTATAACTTAAAGACTTTAGAGTAAGTCAAAAAGAAAGAATCTTATATTGAATAACATAATAAAACTCAATAGAGAACTTAGTACAGAACTGTCTATTATATATATACTAAGCTACTGGTCCATGCCACAGTACCATTAACCTACTCTAAAGACTATGTGTTATTCATAAGGTCAACATATATCAAACACATTGTAATGACATTATTTCTTTTAAATCTTTTACTATGTTCTATTATAACATATAATTGTGTGATAGTGTGACCATAACTGATGTGTGATACTGAGTCATATCATGTGATGGTTTGTGACTATGATATATAACATTATACTAACTCTAACCCTAAATCTCAAAAAAATAAAAAAATAAAATACAGAATAAAATAAAATAAAGTCTATTATTCATGATTCTAATAGAAGAAAGGGATCATTCTCTAGGTAAAATAATTTCACATTCTATCAGAGATTATATTAAGAAGTTAAGTTAATAACTTTAAAAGTAAGAAAAAGAAGTGTTAAGTATATTTGATAATTCTCTTTCAAGAGCTACTATATAAGATAGTGGTAAGAAAGAAAGAAGTAATAATTCTTTCATATATATATCTGTACCATTAATATGGAAATTTATATTTGATAACATTTGACAATAGTATATATTTATAATAATATATATTATATACTGTCTGAGAACATTACTAGTACTGGACAATTACTTCTTTCTTTCTTACTATAATTTTCATATGGTAGTATCTATAAAAGAATTAGTGAGTACATTGTATTCTTTTACTTTAAAACTTCAAGATAACTAACAAAAACTCTCTAACTATTACTCAATAAATATTGAATTTGGTTTGCCTAGAGAACATTCTACTGATCTGAGCCTGAATAGTTCCAAAGGAATATTTCTTATTTTTACTATGTTTTTGACAGATTATGCAAAATAAGTACAAGCCATATTCAAAAACCTAACTTAGACTAAATAAGTAAAAAATAGAGAAGTTAAGAGCCCTGCTCTATCTTATGCAACTATAAAAGAAACAGTGACAAACATTGTAAGTATAGAGCCTATGGTCAAATCCATGTATATATCTCATGTAAAGAATATTAATAGCTCAAAAATTCCTTAAGGTCTGGAACCATTAGTTATCTTTTATACAGCTAATTAATCTGCAAACTTATAGTTGTAGGATAGTAACTTCTGTCCCATTTCCATATTTGAAATAGATTAGTACTTAAAAGATGATGCTAAAAATGTCATATGTTCTCTTCTCAAGATGGTAGTGTTTACCAAACAATACCCTTTAGAAGATAGAATGGCCAATGACATTCTGCAAATTGCTGAGTTTGGGTTTGTAGCTTGGGAATATGTGTCTTTGTAATTCAACAAAATACCTACAAAGAATATTACTACCAGTAAACTAGCTAAAGGCAAATAGGCTAACATCTCAAGAGTTTCTCCACCTATTTCTTCTAGGTCTAGCAAAAGTGTGTTAGCCAAATTAAAATTTCACAAGAAAAACCAATCTTCTAAATCAGCCTCTGAATCTAAAAATTGGCCATATATACAAGTTTTCAAAAACAATATCAAGAAGATAGTCAAGATCAAAGATGTTTTTTCAAAGCTATCTTTTGAAAAGATAAAAGGAACTCACAAGATTATGAATAATATAAATCAAAAATGTAAGTCTAAATTCAACATAATAACTAAAAGCTCATCAAGAAAGGAAATCATTATTTCCATGAGTATAAATAATACAGAAAGAATTATAGCACAATCTAATATGTATATTGTTAACATCAACAGGTTATTAAAAGAGGTTAAATCTGAAATTTCAGCTGACTATTTTTACTCTAATAACAAAGAAATTGTTATTATAACTAATAAGATAGCTATATTAGTTGATTTGAGTATATTAGAGAAGTATATAAAAGAACTAAATGATGTCAACTCAGATAATATTATAAGTCCTAAGCTTCTACAATCCAAACTCTATCTCAAAATTTCAGGTATCCCCTACTTCTTAAATAATACTAATCTCTCTATCATGTCAGATATTATTGAAAGAGTAATCAAAAGTACTTACATTTTTAATGATATATTTTTAGTCTCTTATTCTTAAGTTATTAAGTCTGACATAGCTATAGTATAGATTGACATTTAGAACTCATAAAATAGTATGAATGCAAAATGTCTTATTAATAGGTAATTCAATATAAAACAATATATTGCTATGATAAGAAGAACAAATATAAACTCTAGTATTCCTTAGTGTAAAACTTGCTGAAAGTAGGAGTACACCATGTTTGTATATTGTATGCATAGGTTAAAATGTCAGAAATTCAATAATCTACACAAACTTGAACATTATAGAAAAATGGCATGATATTATAAAGCCAACTTCAAGACAAACCCTTTTGGGCTTGAAACAAAGAAAGAAAAACCTTATACTCATTCTTTCAAATACATTGACTGCAAAGGTAGCCATCAGGTGGATAATATCAACTGTCAATTTTGGAAGCATAGGTTCAATAGAGATTGGCATAACAAGAAGTCACAAGAACTCTGAGAAATTAGAGCCAACTTGATTTACTTAGCTGTGAATGGGGTAAAATGATAATTATAAAATTCCTAAAAATATTTTCATAGAACATTCACAAAAAAGACATCTTGTAGATACTATATTAGAAAAAAAATTTAATATTCTATTTATTCAAGGACCTCCCTGATCAATTATTCATTTGCAAGATTATCAACCAATGATAGTAATTATCTAGGAGTTATCACCTACATTAACATTAAATTAATCAATTTGCATTTTTTGTTAGGAAAAGACATCTTCAATTATTAGAGTATCAGTTTTGTTTTATTTTTCAATTATGGTATTATATTTTTCATTATTAATATTTTATCTGGATAATTAACAGACTACTTTGAAGTATCTAAAGAATATTGAAGTAAACTTGAACAATGTTCTAATCATAACAGAAGACTTTAACATTAGAAACAATAATTAAGATTTGTTATATTCTCATCACTCATCACACTTTGAGAAGTAGCCAATAGTTTTGATGTAAAACTATCAACACCCATCAACTCAGTACCCACTCAATATATAGACAACTCTTAGGATTTGAATTCAGTACTGGACTTTATGTTTCTCTAAATAGAATTGGAGGAATTCAATAACTATCTAATTTCACCAGACCTTCAAAGATATTCATCATTATTGAGAAAAAATTTATTTATGAAAAGAAACAGTCTATCATTAAAAATAGTGAGAAAGAAAGAGAATTCAATAATGAGCTCAGGAATAGGATAGGCTCTATAAAGATAACTAATATTACTAGCTATAAAATATTTGAATATATAACTTATTTACTACTATTGCAGAAGATCTTTAGAACTAATTTTCAAAATTGGTCAATAACACTAAACAATCTAAAGTATGGTGAAACAAGAAATACAACAGAGATTTAGTTATAATTACAGAAAAACAGTTGAAAAGGCTAAAAGAGTCTTTTTTAATAGTAGAATTCAATAAATCACATCATCTAATAAGAGATCACAGAACCTTATAAATTGGGTTAAGAAATACAAGTTACCAGCTATAGAAGCCATCAAACTCAATAGACTTCCATGCAATAATCTGTACAATTTATAACAAGCACTATATCAATTATACAATTCAGCTCAAGATTAACCTAACAATCTGCAACTCCTTGATGAAATTCTCTCATATCAACAAGTAATATGACTTCTGTTCTCTAGTATGAAGTTGAATGATGCTATCAACAAATACAGTAGTTTATTTACTCTAAACCCACATCATATCTCTTGAAACTATCTTAAAGAGATATTAAGCAATGTCAAGTGCTGCTCTAACATTATAAACATAGCAAACACATGCATCAATCTCAGTTATTAGCTGTCTCAATTTAAGAAATTATTGTTCATGTTAGGAAAATTAATTGAAAAAGCAATAAGCAATAGACCTCAAGTTTACACTATTGCATCAAATTTCATCCATCCAAGCCAATTAGAAGGTATCAAGTAATGTTTAACAACCAATGCCAGGATATTTCTAACCTAATTTATATGAATAGAATAGGTAAAGGGCTTTTATACAAGTACTCTTGTATTTAACATAGTATAGTTCTTTTCTTTCTTGAATTACTGACTTCTCCCTATAATTCTAACCAAAGCTCAAATATACCCCTATTTCTCAAGTTATTTAATTAACAAACAGACCTAATATGTTTGAAATCATTTTAATTCTCCTTTCTTCAGAACTAATGTTGGTGTTGGTCAGAAATCTACTTTACTTTTTATATTACTCTAATTTTTCATATATTGGAAAAAAAAACAAAAAATATTTTGATTTCTATTCCAGTTTCTTTTATGTCATTTGCTGATGATGGGAATACTTTTATCAAACTTGGTCTTCCATAGCAGAGTTTTTGTATCTGATCTCTATCAGTATTTTATCAATGAAACCTCCACTTAGTACTATATACTGAAATCCTGAGCATCTCATAACTATCTGACTTATATATAAGACTAGTAGTTATACTATAATTTGCTAGTCTAACAATTGATGAAGATAACTTCTATTGAACTTAATTCTTAGTATTCAACAGTAACACATCAAATTAGCACTTACTTTTATCTCAGACTTCATTCACTTAATTCAAGTTGTGACCACATAACAGATAGATGGTATAGCATATAAAAAGAAGCCAAGTTTCTGATAAGTTCATATTACCAAGCTTATCTCATAGAGTTTCTATACTCTGAGCATTTCTGAGTCAATCTCATAGGCTTTTGCTTTTTAGTGTAAACTATATCTAACATAGCTAGTCAAAATACCAATGTAAAAATCACTTATCATAACAAACTCAAGAAATTATATGAGAAGTTATTGAACAATCAAAATACCATACTTATTATCTCTAACACAAGTATCAGAAACAATATTGCTATTTTGGTCTCATATATTTGGAGAGAACATGAAATCACTGTAAAAACTATTCATTACACAATGAATGTCTTGTTTATGAAAGCTGAACTCTTTGCTATTAGATACAGAATCTGTTTTGTTATCATAGATATAGCTTGGTTAATCCCACATCTGATGGCAAAGAGTTCAGCCTCAGTTGAAGTGATATTGACAGTGTAATAAATTGTCTTCTTGATATTGTTAAGATCAGAATGGATGTTAGAGATAAATATAACAACACTGTTTCTAATACTAGCATTAGAAATAATGATGACAGATTTGGGATCTAATAATGTATTTGAGAAGATATCATTGAGATTACAAATATGAGTGGCTTTGCTTTCTTTATCTTTGCAGTTTGCTCAATGAAAATAAAAATAACTAAAAAGATTGTTAATTAATTTGAAGTCAGAAGAAAATTCACTGTTAAAAGAATTGAAAGATGGAAAAATTTCATTGAGATGATTGTTTACATCTATAATAGAACTCTTGATTTTAAGTTACTGCTTAGTGGTCATATTCTCCAATATAAAGAAGATTTGTTAGTATGTCTGCTTTTAAAAAGAGTATTGATTACATGATTTGATAGTAATATAGAGGTTCTGATTTGATGTCTTCTATTGAGGGTCTGAAGATGTAAATAGATGGGAATTAAACCAGCAATGGCTTTAAATTCCCATGTAGAAAAGATATGAAAAGTACCTGTGATTTAAAGAGTAGCTCTATATTGTATTTTTCTAAGTTTCTTGAGATGATACAAAAAAGAGGCTTTATTGAAGAATCACAAAGAAAGACTATAAAGTACTATAAAAAGAACACATGTCCTATATAGAAGTTGCTTTTGATGAGAGAGTAGACCTCTTGTTGAATTCCCCAACATTTTCATATATTTGATAATGAACAGTACTTTATTAGAGTAAAAATTGATATGCTGTGAGAAAGACAATTTCTTGTTGAAGATGAGACCTAGACATCTTCAGCTGTCTCTTGGGCAAAGAGTAGGTCCTCTGAGAGGGCTGAGATCAAGAGGAGAGGGATTAAAAAGTCCATGAGATCTGGAAAAGTGGAAGACCTCAGATTTTTCATGTTCTATAACTAGTCCAAACTGATTGAGTAGAGACAATATAATATTGTAACTATAGAAAAGAAAAGCATTTGTTTCATCAAAAGATTTTTCTTATGAGATGAGAAGTCAATCATCAACAAAGAATAGGAATGATACTGGGATATTGAGATTTTTTGATCTTTTCTTGAAAATGTAAAGAATATAAAGAGCTGAAAGAATAGGGAAAAGAGAAGAACCTTGTCCTATACTTATATCCAAATTGAAAAAAGAAGAAACAAAATTTTTTCATAAACATTGAGTTTTCTTGCCAATTAAATAATTAGAAAAGAACAAAGAAACTTTAGAATCAAAACCAGCTTTGCTCAGAATTAAAGGAAGTAGTTGATAATTGAGCAATATGAAGAACTAAGCAATATTAAAGGCCAATATGCTTGTTTGAAGATTTTTGATCCATTCTAAATGAATTATATGAGTGAAGAAGACTTCTGTATCAATGGTCAAATGCTATTTCAAACCTTCTAATTGATTTGGGTATCTTAAAAGAATGATCAGTCAAAACATTTTTAGAGAGTTATAAGCTATTTTGTTGGGCTTAGAAATAATGATAAACAAAGAGATTTTGAAATATGAAGGCCATATATCTAAGTTGATGCATATATTAGCAATATTAACAATATTAGTAAGACATTTATCATTTTTTATGACTGCCTTAAGGTATTTCTATAAAATAAAATCCAGTGTAGAAGTGGACAAATTTTTGTATTTAGTTATAGCACTCTTGAATTTCTCTTTAGAGAAAGGAGGCTATTTACACATTTGTTTCAATAGAAGTTTATCTAAAAGACTAGGGTTAATTTGATAATTCTGTGCCAAATTGAATATTTGATGTAATATCTGCCATAGATTGTTGATTTAAATACATGGTTGGCTGTTGAATTGTAATACTTTAATTTCTGGTAATTTATTTTTGACCCAGCTTATGAGGTTCCATAGTCTACAATTTTTTAATGCTATTTCTTGAATTTTGTTATCAAAGAATATGTATTTTATCTTCTTGATGACTTGTTTGAAAATCTTCCAGTCTTCAATCATTTTGAAGGATCTGTAATTAATCAATTTGTTTTGACACTCCTTATTCCATCATGCTTTGGAGAATTTAGTAATATTGACACAGCATGAGTGTTTGTACTAGATAGATTTGGAAAATCTTGCATATTTTTGAACTATGATTTCAAGAGAATCTTTATTTGATATATATTTGGTGTTAATATTTTCTATTGCTTTAGTGAGATCTAAAATGAAGTTTACTTCTTTCTTGCTATTCTTTATAATAGTCTGATGCTTTTCTTGCAAGAATTCTTCTTCAATAGAGATATTGACAATTAAGGAAGTATAGTCTAATAAATATCAAAGTTCTGGTAGAATATGATGATTGTTCATTTTGATTGCATTCAGACAAAGAAAAAGTAAATTGATGACTGAGTTTGTATTATTGGAGTTATTGACATATTGATTTGGTACCTGTTGAATAAGAATTGATGATTTTAGATCAAAAGAATCAGCTATTTCAAAGAGAGAGTTGTTATGAGATGAGTGAAAGAGGTAAGAAGGATCCCAATTATAGTTACTGATATTAAAATCCCTAGCCATGACTAAGATGTTATGGAGATTAGCTTTAATATTTTTAGGACACTTCAAAGCTGTCTGATGTTCATCAGAATAAACATTGATCATGAAAAAAATGGAACTGTCATTAAAGAATGAAAAATAGTTGATGTCTCTATGATTAAATATCTTTTCTAAAAAAGAAGTATAAGTGAGTGAGTCTTGTATTAATATAAGTGATGATTCTTAGGTGGTTACAGTTATTGATCTAAGGCCCAGAAAATGTAAGCCAGTCAGGATGATTAGAAATACTTACTACTTTGTCTTCTTCCTTACTAGACAAACTTGGAATAGAATGAATAAATGCTTATAGTGGTTCCTGAATAAGAAGAATGTCAAAGTATTTCCTGGTTTCTAGGATAATGTTAGTGAGAGTTCTATTCTTTTGAACATTCTGTGAAAAAAGATGGAAATTTTAAAATCATATATCCTCATCACCTATAATTATATGAATTGACTTGCTTTTATTATTGTGAAGCTCCTGATATTTCTTTGAATGCCATTCTTTATTGAAACAATACTTCTAGAAGAGATAAGTGTTAGAATTGGCTTGATAGTCACCTTTACAGTTCAAACACTTGAAAGCTATAAAAATATGGTTCTTCTTGTTTGGTTTCTAGTTGGGGCAGATTAATCTTGAAGTTAGCTTTACAATACCAAGCAAAGTGCTTATAATGTTTGATCTTGTAAGGTTTATTGCACTTAATACATCTTAAGCCTTGAGTATGATACATAAAAGTTATATATTCTACTTCTAATAATTCTTATACTGGGAGATACTAGGGTTTATATTTTCTTTTTGAATAGTAGCAATATAATTACTGACATTGAATAACTGCTCACTTTGGGCATTCCATATATTGATCCAAATAATCTCTATATCAAATTTAGACAATGTCTTAGTGATATGTAGTTTTGATACTAGGCACACATCATTAAAGATATACATAGATTAAATGATGGATTCAGTGACATTAAAGTTGGTTAGAATATTAGTGTCTTTCATAATATAAGAAATACTTATAATTTTGAGATAAGATTTTGATTGAGAAAGGTAAAGTTCTTCAATTCAATAACATCTATGTTCTTAATATAGTTCTCAATGATGTTGAAGTCAGATTAGGATGTGATCTTGTTTGTCATAATGATAAGAGCTCAATAATTAGTGTAAACAAAGTCAGCTAAGATTTCAGACTTGATATTCTTTAAAGTTTTGTTGATATTAAAGATATGTTTGCTAAGTAAAGATATAATCTTAGAAATGTTGTCAAAACCCATAAGCTTCTTTGTAGTCATGTTGATTCTTGGCTTTATCTTACCTGGATTATTAACAGTCTTATATATTTCCATTATTTTCTTTAAAGAAATGTTAGAGAAGCTTTCTTTGATTTTCAATATTTCCTTGACATTAGAAGATAAAGCTTGTGTATATGAATATCTATTCTTGTTATTAGAATTGCCTATTGGACTTTTATCTTTATTCTGGAACAATTTTGATTTTTTTAGGATCTTCTTACTTGGCCTGGGTGGAATAGAAGGTAGAACTTCAAAAATCTTGACTTGATAACTTACCACTGTATTCTGTATAATAAATTGTTGATTTAAAATAAAATAAAATAAAAAAATAGTATTAGTACTATTAAATATGAATATTAAGAAAACACATTACTTTTTTCTCTTACCACTATCTTGTATAGAAGCACTTATAAGAGGGTTAACAAATAAATTATTTTTTATAGATTCTTTACTTATTTTATCTATGCTAAACTCTTCAAACATAGATATGAACATTAACACTTTTAAGGAAAGATTATTTTCTTCAAGTCAGAATAATTCAAGAAAGTCATTAACTTACTCTAAAACATCTTCCATCTCTTATTATGAGAAAATGGAAATTCAAAACTTCAATATATTCTGGAGCAAACAAGTCGAAAACAATAAGAAAGAGAAACTTTCTATTACAATCGATGCCTTCTGGAGACAGCATGGACAAGGGTAGAGGGTATGATGACATGATTGGCTGCACTGTAGTTGTCTCAGTCAGTGCCTTATATAGTAGGTGCCACAATCTAACCTAGTCCTCATTGTCTTCTCATTGTTTTACACCTCATGTATGCCTCATTACTTTACGAACTACAAGTATATATAGCGTAGATACAATCCTGTATCCTTACGCTTTACCAATTCTATATATCCCTTATCCTTTCTCAAGTCTTTGCCTTAGTTGCAACCTGAGCTCAAGCTTAAGGTCATTACATTTGGTAAAGTGTCAAC
>Ga0157359_1000440_pt1 | contig 15152 bp, 18 predicted proteins | sample AttcapACBM3_FD_111482 | JGI IMG/M metagenome (GOLD analysis project Ga0157359, IMG submission 111482) | Fungus gardens microbial communities from leaf cutter ant in Botucatu, State of São Paulo, Brazil - Atta capiguara ACBM3 | ecosystem: Host-associated > Fungi > Mycelium > Unclassified ...
AAAAAAAATTAACAATTTATTACATGGGGTATGAAAGCAGACTATGGTAGCTACTTTATAACTACTTACATTTAAACAGAATCAATATGGAAATAGAAATAAAATAAAATAAAATGAAAATAAAATAATAAAAAAGAAAAAGGAAAATAACAAATCAAATGAAACATAAGGGAAACAAAACAATATAGTTGTACAAAAAGTAAAACTGATGAAATAGTACTATTTGAAAGAAAAAGTACTAGAGTTGAGTTAAAGGAAAAGCATGAAGTAGGCTATAGTATACCTCCTTGGATTCCAATAATTGTTCAACCTTTTACATTTATGTAGAATGCATCATCTTGATTCAATCAGATAATAACCATATGGGCATGCAAATTCTTCATTAGGAAAGAATTTTAGTTGATATTCCCCTATTAGAGCATGATTTGTGATAGCTCTAGTGGGATGAGCACACAGCAAATTTGAATGACTGAAGTATTGTAACCATAGTCCTCCTTTAATACTTGATGGTTCAATAGGGTTTAGATCATCATCAAGTAAGTTAAGGAAATTTCTCCCTTTAGAATCTGATGCTCTGTAAGATAGTTGATGGAAGAGATATGATGATTTCTTCCTTGTAGCCCATTAGAGCTGAGAATATTGCTAATGATATGGTTAGATGGAAGAAATGATTCATGTAAAAGAAATTGTCTGGAAAGTTTCTTAAGGTGAAGATGTATTGGAATGAGTCCCGATATGGCCTCAATTCCTAGTATAGGAAATGTTTGGAATGCTCCTAAAATCCAGAGAGCTGTTCTTTGTTGCATTTTTTATAATATATTGAGATGGTAGTAAGTTGGAGCTTTATTGTAATACCACAGTGGAAAGCTGTACAGCACTATAGATATAGCACAGCATCTGTAAATTCTTCTTTTTTAGAGCAGATTGATGCCTCTTGATGAATTACCTAGCAACTTCATGCACTTAATTGTAGAAATCACTTTGTTTGTATAGAAATCTATATGGCTTCTGAAAGTAAGTTTACAATTGGAGATGAACCCATGATATCTCCATGTTCCTTTGGAGAGTAAGATGGGTCCCCCAAGAGAAGATAAGTTGAGAGAAGGAGGATTGAATGCTTTATGAGATCTAGAAAAGTGGAAAATGTTAGTTTTTCCCCCCTGTTTCACAATAAGACCGTATTTCATAAGTAAAGATGAAATAATGTTGTAGCAACAAAAAAGATTAGCACTAGAATGCAAAATGGATTTGTTTTGGGAAATAAAAAGATCATTATCCACAAAGAAAATAATGGAAATGAGAATTTTTAGGATTTTTAAACAATTTTCTAAAGAAAGAAAAACAGGAGATAAATGAATTTTTTCCAAAGGTATTTTGTTTTTCTTCCTACTAGGTAATTCTTGAAGAATGTTGAAATTTTATGATTAAGTCCTGTCTTGTTTAGGATAAAGGGAAGAAGTTGGTGATTCGAGGAGGGGAAAAATTACACTATGTCAAATACTAGAGTACTTATGGTAAGGTTTTTAACTCATCCTGAACAAACAAAATGAGTAAGCATAACCTTTGTATTTATAGTAAATCTTAATTTTAGACCTCCAAGTTGACTAGGGTGAATAAAACTATTAGAAATCATATGAAATTGGAGATGTTCTCCAATCATCTTTTTGAAAAGTTTTCCAATAGTATTGAGAAGAACAATTGGTCAATATGATTTAGGAGAGTCAAATGTTGCCTTGTTAGGTTTGGAGATAACAACTGTTGTAGAAGTTTTGAAGTGAGATGGCCAATGTCCCAACTCTATACAAACATTAGTAATGTCAATGAATTTGCAAATGCAATCATTGTTTCTAATGATGGACTTGATATGACTCCATATTAATTTGTCTAGACCTAGCACAGACAAATTGTTGCATTTTTTGATCACATCAATAAGTTTATTCTTAGAAAATGTATTCCACTCAGTTGTAAGTTTGTCTAGAATTTTGTTAATAAGATAGATATCAACTTCTCTTTCTTGAGTGGAGTTGAAAGATTTATGAAAAGCATTCTAAAGATCTTCAACTTCAATACATGGGTATTCTTCATATTGAATGGCTTCAACCATGAGAAGTTTGTGTTTCTTGACCCAATTCATAAGCTCCCATGGGCCACATTTCTTGCTCACAATTTTATCTATCTTTTTATCAAAGATGGAACACTTTGTTTTCTTGACCGTACTTTTGAAGTCCTTCCAATTTTCTAAACTACAAGATTGTTGATATTTGTATAGAGTATGACAACAATCTTCATTCTACCAAGCTTTGGAGTGTCTTGTTATATTTGAATGTTTGAACCAAATATCTTCAATATTGGTTGCTAAGTGTTAAACAACTTCTTCCAATGATTCAGCATCCTGGATAGATGAAGTATTTAAGTTTTTGATAAATTGAATGAGGTCTTCAATAAATCAGTTTTCTTCATCACTTCCTTTGATTAGTGAACATTGTTTGGTTGGAATATTTTCATTTCTGATGGGAATATTGACAGTAATTGGAGCATAATCAGATGAAAGTCTCCAGTCTGAATGGATATGATGGCAATTGAATTTCATAGAAGAAGGTCAAGTGAAAATAAGGTCTAAGACCAAGTTTGAATTTTGATCATTGTCCAAAAATCTAGTAGGAAAATTTTCAGTAGGTTTAGATAAAGCAAGAGAAAACAAGTCTGTTATATTGAAAAGCATATCACTGTGAACAAAATGAAATGCAAAATTCAAATTCCAAAGACTGTCTCTAATGTTAAAATCTCCAGTCATAATGATTACATTGTTAATATTGGTCTCAGTATCCTTAAGATACTTCAAGGCCGATTGAGATGAATTCAAATGAATGTTGATTAGGAAAAATATAAATTCTTGATTGAAGAAAGAGATACATGAGATGTTTCTGTGATTGAAAATATCATTTCACAAAGAAAAACAAAGATGAGAGATGTAAATGTTAATATAAGTCAAGACTCTTGGGAAATCTGACTGATTTACAGAGGGCCTGGCAAAAGTAATCTAGTTAGGATGATAGGGAACTCCAACTAGTTCTTCTCCTCCACAACTAGTAGAGCTTGGAATTGTGCAAATGGCTGACCATAGAGGTTCTTAAATGAAGACAATGTTGAAAGATGTTTGATTCTCTAAAATAATGTTGATGATTAGAGAATTTTTCTGGACATTTTGAGAAAAAATCTTTAGAATGTCACAAATCATTGTGAGATATCATTCACAACAGAATGAATTGATTTTGTTCTGTTTTCATGGATCTCAATATAATTTTTATTGTGCCACTCACAATTGAACTTGTGTTTCCAAAATGGACATAGATTGGAGTTCACCTGGTGATTGCCTCAACAATTAGAACACTTGAATGTGTGTGGATATGGTTCACCTTTTTTAGTTTCAAGGTGCAGTGAGTTTGTTTTTTTGTTGGCTTTGTAGCACCAACTGAATTGACAATGATTTTCTAACTTATGTGGGCTATTACATTTGATGCATTTGGATTCTTGAATTCTACAAGAAAATGTGGTGTGTCCCTATTTTCAACAATTTTTACATTGTGGAATGCTGGAGTTCATGTTAGCTCCTCTTATAGTGGCGATATATCTTCCTACATTGAAACATCAATTAATAAAACTCTTGGCTTTGCTACCACTTTGGACATCTCAAATGTCAATCCAAATAATTGACATATCTGACTTCAGTGAGACTTTGATGACTTGCAGTTTTGAAGTAAGTATAACATTATCAAAAATCTGATTTTGTTTGATGATATTCTTAATGTTGCTAGAAGTGAGATAGTCCTGAGAATTATCATGAGGAAAATATGGAATGCCTATTATTTTAAGATAGGACTTGAATTGTGGGAGTTGAGGAACTTCCATGCATAGAGAATTGATATTATCTATATTTTTGACATGATGTTCAATGATTTGCAAGTCTGATTGCAAAGCTACCTTGTTAGTAACTGCTGTGATTCCTAAAGGGTCTGATTGAATGAAGTCTACTAGAACTTCAGATTTCACATTCCTAAGTGACCCGTTGATATTAGTAATATGAAGAGAGCTATTCTTCATGAATTTCATGATTTTTTCACTGCTCATTGGGATAATAACATGTTTTCTTGATGAACTTTTAGTAGTCATTTGAATACATGGTTTTGCCTTAGGAAAGCCCTTGATAATGTTGTTGATCTAGTCTATTTTATTTGTGTCAAGAAACAGGAAAGCCTCTTTGATTTTGATAACCTTGAATGTGCTAGCACCTTGTTTCAAAGCCTGAGCATAAGATTTCTAAGGCTGTTTAGAGACATTGGCCAGTTTGATATTTTTGAAGTATTTGGAGATTTGGTTAACCTCCTTCTGCAATTTGGTAGAAATAGGGGGGGAAATCTTCTCTATACTTGACAGAGTTAGTTTGTTAGTAGCTTTGTTGCTTTTATTGGGTACAGGTAGTACTTTTGGAGTGAATTTGGCTGAGATTTTCTATCTAAGAGTATTTGCACATTTGTCAGCATTGAGTGAATCCCAATTAGCCTGATAGATAGAAGATATGAAATTCCAAATTGCTTCACCAATACTATGGAAATCTTCAATATCATTTGACTTTGAGGAATTAACCTATTTGTTAAAGATATACTTAGCCATGAAGTTGAGAGTGTTCTTGATATTCTTAGAGTCCAATGCTAAATGTTCCATAGAACCATAAAGTAAAATAGAGTAGAAGTTTCCATCCTAGAGTTCAGGTTCTATAGGAGTATTTGGGTCATATAGAAGTTGGATGTTGATGGCTGTGTCATTGACATAAGGAGAACTCAAGGCAAGGTATGCAGTTTGAACATGAGATAGGCTCGAGGTAGGATATTCAATTGGAATATACTTGTTCAACGTGTTGTTGGGGGGGTCAGCTGCCTTACTGACACAAATTGCTTGCTCTTGATGAGTCTCATAGAACAACCAGGGCTGTTATTGTCTATTTTGACATCATAGTTTAGGCTGTTGTTGCACTCTATTCTTTTATGGTAAACAACCAAAGACTTGGTTGAGAACATTAAAGATGCTCTAGAAAGTTGTAGTTGAAGAGAAAAGATTCTATCTTGCACCTCATTGTAATTATCAGAAATATTCCCTGATAGAATGTTCATCCCTGTATATATTGAAGATGATAAAGTTGGTAATTCAAGAGGTTGTTGAGAATGCGTAATTGTTGAAAAATAAAAGAATTTATTCCCTAAGTCTCTTACAGGTGCTACCATGCAAGATGGTAATACAAGAGAAAGAAGGGATGTTATATAATGTCTTATTTCCTTAGTTATTAAAGTACACTTTATACTATGTATTTATCTCCTAATCATCAAGAAGTATTCAAGTAAACCTTCTAAGTTACTAATACATAGTGAGTAACCATCTACTCATTACTTTTTTTCATATAAATACTTATTTAAATAGCTGACTCAACATAATAAGTACTAGAGGTAGTTTAGATCCATAAATGGCAATTTTTAGTTTTCCAATATTCATAACCTTGTTACTATTTCCAAGTGATTAATTTAGTCATCATTCTTGCCCTTTTAGGCTAATGACTTAGTAGTTATGAATTTACACTTTACCTGGAGTTTAATTACTTTAGAGTCTTATGAAACTTGCTTAAGGTTTCTCCACTCACTTCATAGCTGTATATGATAATCCTGTGTTCTTAATTTCACTTAACAATTATTTGAGACCTTGATCAGTGTTAACAGTTGTTTCTGTCTTGACTACCCAACTTAGCTTGAATAGTCTGAATATCTACCATCAATTTATGTTATTCCAAGATTCACTTCCAAAGGTAAGATTTTCTAAGTCCCCACAACCTAAACATATATAATTTATTTATCTTGTCTCGTTCATGCAAATAAAGTAAACTTGTTGGGAAACTTCTTGCTGTACTTTCATAAATCTTTAAGTATACTTAATTAATCAAACAAAAAAATAAGATTACTTTCTTTTCCATAAAATCTTTGTTATTATAAGAAAATGGTAGGTAGATGTCATACTTTAATATATTTTGTAGAAAACCAGCTAGCACCAGGTCAGATTGGCATTTCCAATAATAATTTGTTATTTTATATTTCACAATGTAGTTTAGACTATACTTTCATCTCTACTTTGACTTTAGGTTAATTAATATCACAATATTGGCTTACTTCAAACTAAATCTGCTTTTTCTAATTCTAGAAATAGGAAAGAAGGTTAAGGTTTGGTTTATTGGGTAAACTTAAGTAAGTATTCAGATTTTTTGATTTTTTGATCTTTTCCTTGTTTATTCATATCCCAAGCCATATCTACTATTGTTTTTAGTCTTTTATCTATTTTATATCCATAACTTTTCATAAGTTCAGCTACTTTAATAGTTTTTCAAAATGATTTTTTATAGTGTTAAATTTAATATCCTTAAACTTAAAGTATATTTTATCTAACAACAAAAATAAAAATTCTTCTACACTTTGTACTTGATATCTAGCTACATTAGATTATAGTCTATATATAGTATTATAACCAAAGTAATTAACTAGATCATATAATACTGAAATAGAAGATAGTTTACACACAACTGTAAAATTAACACTAATTCTTCATCTAGTTGTAGCAAAAGATATATTAAAACTTCCATCACTGTCTATTAATCCTTTAACAAACTTTAAAGTTAAAGATTCTGGATATACAAGATATAAAGCTGGTATAATCTCTGAAGGGTTGGCTTTGGAGTTGGGAAAACTGGAGGTAGTTCTCTATACTTTTGTATTAATTTATCCACTAATACTCCTTTAGATTCTTCAGTTTGTAAAGATGTATCTTTATATCCTGCTAATTTACTTCCTCTTAATAGATGCTTATCAAATAAAAGCAGTCAAAATAATATCTCAACTATTTCATTCATAGATTTTACTAAAAAAATTTATGTTTTGTCTATTGTTATAGACTTTACTTATACCTAAGTATTTTTTAATTTCTATAAATAAATCATAGTCTAAATTGGACTGAGTTAGATTAAAGACAGGTATAAGTCTAATAGGTATTCTACTTTTAGAAATTGTGTAACTAATTACAAGACTACTGTTAGACTGAGTAAAACCTGATTGTTATGAAAAACCCTTAGAGTCAGATAATAGAACAACTCTTGTATTGAGTAACATAAGAGAACTCAATAAAGATCCCTTTACAAAGTAGTCTATCTTATATACTACTACCAATGGTCTGTGCTCACTACTGTGCACCCTACCCTAATCGACTATATGTAGAACATGAGGCCAACATGTGTTATTTATGTTGTATGACATCACTTGTTCTAGATTCTTCTACTAAGTTCTCCTATGTCTCGTGATCTGTCTTGTGACTACACCATCAGATTGTGACTGATGTGACATTGTGACCAATCAACCCTAACCCTAGTTATTCTAAAAATTGAAAATTGAAAAGAAAATAAAAAATGCAAGAAAAAATGAAATAAATTAAGTCCACCTTTTTCGATCTTGACACTGATATCTATTCAGATGTGATATTAAAATTTTTATTTATATTATTCATTTTTGTTTGTTTAAATATTTTTAAGTAATGTTGGCAGCAGACTTGAAAATATTTTATATTACAAATTATAATTAACCATGGTCAACTGTAGAGAGCTAGCATATTACTTTTATATTATAAAAGCCTTAATTTTTCAAAAGACTAGCATAGTTAGTATACTTTTTATAAATATATATTTGTTTCTAGAAAAATACAACTTTTTACAGTATTGTCTTATTTAAGTTAAGGTTTTCACCATTATGAGCTAGTTTTTAGATTGAGAATCACTTCTCAATGTAGCAAAATGCTCTACTACTTACTTAAACTCTTTGGAGAATTATGTAACATTCACCTTTTTGTTCCATTATAATCTAGTCTAAGTAAAATCACTTCATAGAAGTTAAAATTTATCATACAATTAGATTATTCTTTATATCTACTAGTATTCATTTCAGCTTTAATTATTTTAATTATTTTAAAACCTTCAGCTGTTAAATGTGATCCAGTGCTCATTAGTTTTGCTATTTTACACCAATCTAAAAAATCCTTTTGTTTTATATCTAAAAGAGGATATTTCTTAAAAAAAGGTATAAGTTTTCAATAATAATTGAGAATCTGACTATTACTCAAGTTATATTGGGAAATATAGTATGTTTTTCTATATAACCTGAACCATAATATTTTATCATAATCTCAATTAATTTAAGATCTCTTTTATGTTGTGGAATTCTAAATCTTAATTGAATGGCATGTCCTGTTTTAGTATTTAATGTGTATAATTTGACATCAAAAGTACTCTCACCATTTACAAATCCAGTTATCCATTAAGAATCTAGTATTTTATCAGCAACCTTAAAAGGTCTGTTAATCAAAACAATGTTTATAAATTTGTGTTTTATATTTTGAGATAAACCTTTATTCATTGAGGCTTTTATATTTATTGTTTGATTAAAACCTTCAATTGTATGATGGAATTTATTGATTATTAGATCAACTATGGAATTAAACAGTGAAAAATCAGCTGATTTTTGAGATAATAAAGGATATTTCATAAAATGGGATATTATACTATTTGTTAAATCTTTAACACTAAATACTGAATAATTAACTATATTTCTACTTTTACTTATTGATCCCATACCAAAATATTACTAAAATTTTAACAATAAGTCTAAATCTCATTTATGTAGCTTAATTTTAAATTTAGCTTGAACTCACCAACCTAGTTTATGCTTTGGATTCTCATCTATTAGTATAGTAAATATATCTTCTGTATCAATAAGTCCTGTAATAAACTAAGGGTTTAATCTATTATCAGAATGTGAAGTAAAAAAATATTTTAATTGTTTAGAAGAGCATGTAATTTGATAATTTCTTTTGAAACCCATTAGAGTATATCTTAAAAGTATTTTTTTGGATTTGGCTTTAATACTTCAACTACTCTCTACTTGTTGCTTTTTTATAGTTTTTGTTTGCGAAACAAATTTTAATCTAAATTTGTAATAGCCCATTTTAATTTCCTTCAAATTATGACTTTTTACCTTACCCAGGTAATTATTCTAGCCACTTCTTACTTTTTAATAATAGTTTGGTATTATAAGTTTTAGAGAATCTCCAAAGTTTGATAGTTTAAGCTAATTTAGTATTATCTTGCAATACTTATCAGCTTTGAGTCTAATAATAGTAACTTACCTACCATAATGTAAACTTTTTTTTTAGTTTTATGACTATCTAGCCACTTTCACTAAGACTTTTAACCTTACTACTACTATTAAGTTACTATATTTATACCAATATTTTCAGATTGAATTAGACTATACCTTTAACTCAAAAGAAATATCAGAATAATAACAAAAAATGAGATTATATATTAAATTTATAATAAAATTGATTTAATAAATATAGTTTGACCAATTCTAATAATTTATCTTTAGAACTGCTTAAAATATAAATTCTGTTTCTATTTGTTGTTTTATGTATATTATATTCTAAATTAAATTTATTTTCAGATATATTAATTAAAATTTGATCATCTTGTACAGTATATGATTCAGTACAAATATATAAACCACTTACTGATTTATAACCATTGTTCATAAACTAATAAATCAAACCTCTTTCTGTCAACAATTCTTCTAAATTATTAGATATATATTTTATATCTTCTTTATTATAAAATAATTCTCTATATTTATATTTAGACATAATTAGTGGCTTAAAACTACAAATTTATGGACTGCTTCTTTCTCTTATACCACCATCTTATATAGTAGCACCTGACAGAGAATTAGCAAATAAACTTTTTTTCAACTCTCCTACTAGCTTCTTTTCTGCTTTAAAACTAACAATTTACCAACTGTGAATCTTTTTAGCAATACAGGGATAGACATTCAGAAGGAAAAATCTCCTAACAACTACAATGAGATGAGAGGTAGATCACACTCACAAAGTATAAACAGCTCGAGGGTTAGCTCCATGGACTCTACAATATCAAAAGAACCATACTACAAAAGAATGAAAGATGAAAACGGCATGGATATCAATGACATTGGAAACACCCCCCTAAGTTGTCCTATAAGGCATCTCAAGAGAGAGATATTCATCTCAGGGCAGCAGCTGAGAAATATGAAGACATGTTGCCTACACAAGGCGAACTCACCAATACCAACCACTTACAACATGGCCCTGAAAAGGTTCCTGATATTACCCCTACACAAGGCTCAACTGTGTATAACGAAGAAAGTGCATTCATTAACATTCCCCTTCCTTATGACCTAAACACTCTTGCTGATCCTAAAATTTGGGGTGGCAACTTTCACCCAATCTCGCTCCATAGTTCAATCAAACATTTGGGTTTGGATGTCAAGAGTATCAAGGACTCCTTGAGATTCATAACCAAATACATTACTAACAAACAAATAGAGTCGTCAAAGGCTAATGACTTAGAGGACTTCAAAGGTATAGAAGAGACAGTATGGAACTTTATTTCCTCTGTCTATGAAGCTAACTAGGATGCATTGTACACTGACAACAATTCCATATCATTAAGAAGGAAAATTGTGTCAAAATTCACTCCCAAGATGCCTCCACCTCCTCAAAGGAATAACAAGGAAAAGAATGATCCATCCCTAGCTAACATTAACAGGCTTCCCCCTCCAATCCTAGGAAAATCTCCCTAAGGAGGTTAACAAAATTTTGAAATTCTTCAAGAATAACAAAATGGTCAACTTGCCAACTAACAAATCCAAGTCCTACACCCAGACTTCCAATCAAAATATGAGTATGGCAGATGTAATCAAAATTAAAGAAATATTTCTGTCAGTTGGTGTCAAAGAAATCAATCAAATCAACAATATCATTAAAGAACCTTTGAAACCCAAGCCACGCATCCAAATGACAACTAAAAGTCCTTCAAGGAAGCAGGTAATCATTTCTATAGCGAAGGACAACATTGACAAGTTCATGAAGAATTCCTCGATTCATGTGGCTAATCTCAACAGAAACTTGAAAAGCACTAAATCTGAAGTCTTAGTAGACTACATTCATTCTGACCCCCTTGGTATAACAGTTGTTATCAACAGTGTTTCGCTCAATTCTGACCTTCTAATCATTGAAAAGTACATAAAAAACCTGGAAAATATTGACTCCACTTAGGTCGAAACTCCATGATTACCACAATCAAAGTCATACCTCAAGATTATTGGCATCCTATATTATCTACATGGAAGCTACAACTCCCAAGAGTGCATCACATCAAACGATATCAAAGACATCATAAAGCAAAATCATATCTTTAACGATATTACCCTTGCCTCCAAACTGAGGGTAATCAAAGTATTGCTGAAGTCTGATATAGCCATTATGTAGATTGACATTTGGGATGCACAGAGTGGAGTCAAGGCTAAAGGCCTTATTAATCAATGTTTCAATGTTAGAAGGTATATTGTGACGATTAGAATGGATAATGCAAACCCTGGCATTCCTTAGTGTAAAAACTGTTGGAAGTAGAGTCATTCGACTTTCTCTTGCAGAATTCAAGGCTCAAAATGCATAAAGTGTAACGGACCTCACAAGTCAGAAAATCACTGTGAATTTGGATGGTGCTGCAAAGCAAATGATAAAATTAATTCTCCACGCCTCAAAACCAAAAAAGGCAAACTGTGTCCACACACCTTCAAATGTATGAACTGCCATGGAGAGCATCAAGCAGATACAACAACATGTCCATTCTGGAAAAATTGGTTCAATAAAGAATGGCATCAAAAGAAATATTTGGAGATCCATGAAAACAGGATCAAGTCAATTCGTTTGGTTGGAAACAAGAAAACAAAACAATGATTGTGAACAAACTCAACCTTTTTTCCAGAATGTCCACAAGAATTTCTTAATTGTCAACTCCATTCTCAAGACTCACAACAACTTTAATATCATTCTCATTCAAGAACCACCATGGTCCATTATTCAATCAATCTCTAGTTCAGCATCAAGCGAAGGAGAAGTACTAGTTGGGGCTTCCCACCATTCTAACTGGCTATTATTCACCAGGCCTTCTCCTATTCAATCCAATTATCCAAGAGTTATGGCTTACATTAACATTAGACTTTCTCATCTTTGATTTCCCCTTTGCAGAGATATTATTAATCACAGGGACATTCTTTTAATTTCTTTCTTTTCTAACAATGTTTGCTATTCCATCATAAACATTTACTCTGATGCTTTCCATTCTGCATTAAAGTATCTCAAGGATACTGAGGCTAATATTAATAATTTAATTATTATAACAGGTGATTTCAACATTAGAGATAGTCTGTAGGACCTCTTCTTTCCTCATCATTCCTTGATTAGCAATGATCTATTTATTATAGTGGATTTGTTTAACTTAGATTTATCAATTCCTACTAACCCTATCCCTACTAGGTATTTGGATACACTGGGGATGTCTGACTCAGTGTTAGATCTTATGTTCCTCCATAGTGATTCAAGCAAACTCAATCAACACACTATTCATCCTTCTTGGTGACTTACCTCCAACCATGCCCCTCTCACTATCACCATCACCATCGAAGATAAACACATGATGAATACCAAACTTTCTTTGCCAAAGAGTTGTGAACAAGAGGAAAAATTCATCAAAGAAGTCATAAGTGCCTTCAAATCGCTTGACATTACAAATCTTGGAAATTGCAAATCACTGGAACAAACTGTTACCAGTTTAGCTACTAGTATCAGACAAGCATGGAAGTCTAACACTAGAAGAGTCAAGACCACAAAGCACTCCAAGATTTGGTGGAATGATGAGTGTAGGTGATCTCTTAAAATTTATAGAGAATCTAGAAGCCTTGAAGATTGGAAATCCTTCAAGAATATCGTCAAAGTCACCAAAAGAGCTTTTTCCGATTCCAAGATTCAAGAAGTCACCAACAAGAGTTGCAGTCCTTGGGAGCTTGTGAAATGGGTTAACAAGCACAAACTTCCAGCTATGGAGGCTATCAATTACAACAACCAATCATGTCTCTCCCTAGACAGCTTGTGGAATGCTTTCCACTCATTCTTTAACACTGTGCTCCATTGCTAAGTCAACATCAACATCCTGAACAAAATTGAAAACAAGCAATCATCTATGTAGGCTTCTTTCTCTAAGAAAGAATTCAAGATCATGTTAGGAATATGTAGCAATTTGTCAACTCCTGGTCCAGATAAACTATCATGGAGACATCTCAAATCCATCCTGAATGATAAAGACTGCATCAGTAGTGTTATCAAAATCACTGATGTATGTATCGACTTGGGGTATTGGCCAAATCACTTCAAGAGATATTGTCTACAGTTATCATTCCTAAACCCAATAAACTATTATACAATTCATCTAAGTCCTTTCATCCAATCATATTGCTCAATACTATAGGGAAACTGATTGAAAAAGTCATAGGAGAGAGATTACAGTTCTTTGTTGTCAGAAATGATTTTATCCACCCTAGTCAATTAGGGGGCCTGAAGTTCAAATCAACCATCAATACATATGTTGCCCTCACACACATTATTCATTTGGGTTGGTCAAGAAACTGCTTGACTAATACCCTCACCTTTGATATCACACAATTCTTCCCCTTTCTAAATCACCACTTCCTTACTAGAATCATTCACAAAACAAGACTCGACAATTGGGTTGTCAATTTCTTTAGTAACTACCTAATCAATAGAAAGACCAGCTACAAATAGAACAGCTTCTCATCACCAATTGTTAACATAAATGTAGAAGTAGGCCAGAGATCCGCTCTCTCTCCAATTTTATCTGCTCTTTATCTCTCTCCTTTCTTATATATTCTAGAAAAACATCTAAAAAATCTAAAAATCTCTATTTCTATCATCTCTTTTGTAAACGATAGACTTCTTATTCCTCAGGACAAGTCTCTTGATGTTTTGATCTCTCGCCTCTTCTGTAGCTACAATGTTGTTACCAATTTGCTAGACAAGTTCGGACTCGTTGTAGAATATTCAAAAACTGATGTCTTTCATTTTTCTAGGTCACATGGGCTGTTTAATCTTTCTCCCCTTGATATTTCACCCCTAAGTGGTACTATTCTCTCACCAAAGAGCTTGTGGAAATACCTAGGATTTATCTTTGACAGGAAATTGATCTTTCATCAGTACATCAATTTTTACTCCAACAAGACCATTATCCTCAGTCAAATGCATGAAATTACTAGGAAACTCATCTCATAGTATTACTTCTATACAAAAATGCTTACTATATAAATGCTACATTCTTCCAATAGCCCTATATAGCTTTCAACTCTGATTTTATCACTATGTACTGCTTGCATATCTGCTCAAGGCTTTAGGAAAAATACAAAGAAGGACAGCCATATGGATGTTAGGAGTGTTCAAAACATCTCTGCAAGAAGGAATTGAGGTGATTGCAGGCCTTATTCCTATCAAGCTTCATCTCAAGAAACTCAGGGGCAGAACACAACTGCAAGCCTTGGCACTTCCCACAAATCATATCATCCACTTGCTTATGGACTCTTCCTTCAGGTCATCTAATATTCCCTATCCCTCTTCCCTATCCAACTTCACTGGCCATCAAAGGAAGAAAATCAAAGGTCACTTAGTTGATACTTTTTTAGATAGATTTTCTTTCAATTTATGTATGAAAGGGAAAAGTGACAAATCTTGTATTCAACAACTTGACTCAATGGTTATCAAAGCTTCCTCTTCTCAATCCACAGCCATTGCAGCATCAGATGCTAGCATCAAAAATGACATTGCTATATTAATCTCACACACACACATCTCCAATCAGCCTCTTGTCAAAATTATCCATCATGCTGCATTCGTAACTAGCACAGAAGCTGAGATATTTACTATTAGATGTAGCATCAATCAAGCCACAGCCAAGCCTAATGTCTCCAAGATTGTCATCATCACCAACTCCATTCATGCTGCTAAGAGAATATTCAATCCATTCTCTCATCTGCTTCAAATCTAATCAGTGGCTATTTTGAAAGATCTGCACCTTTTCTTTTCCAAAGACCCAAACAACTTGATCATGTTCTGAGAATGTCCAAGCCACCTTAATTGGC
>Ga0157359_1000441_pt1 | contig 15146 bp, 14 predicted proteins | sample AttcapACBM3_FD_111482 | JGI IMG/M metagenome (GOLD analysis project Ga0157359, IMG submission 111482) | Fungus gardens microbial communities from leaf cutter ant in Botucatu, State of São Paulo, Brazil - Atta capiguara ACBM3 | ecosystem: Host-associated > Fungi > Mycelium > Unclassified ...
ATCCTTCTACCACATTCTAGGCCTTATGACGTCACATCATGTGACACGTCATGTGACTGCGATGTCACGTGCCTCTTCATCGTCCAAAAAGAAAACAAAACAAAACAAAAAGAAAACAAAATCCCTATAAAGTCAGAAAATAAAAGAAAAAGAAAATAAAAATTGTTCATGTCCCAAGCATCCCATAACAACTATGGTAATAGCTTATATAATAATGGAAATATGATCTTGATCAACCTAGAGTATCTAGTAATATATATAATGGAAGGGGTGGCATTCAAAAAAAAGAAATATAACTTTCTCACAAACATTTTCTAGGAGAACAGAGTAGATTAGCAAGAGAAAACAGTGGTCTACATAGTTAGAAAACTTTGTTAATTCTTCTCCAAGTCAATACAGTCATCTAAATGGTCAGAAATAGACAAATTGCTTCTTTTTTAGAGAAAGATCTATGTCTTTGATATCTCAAGCTTATAACAGCATATTTTGTCTCTTTATTATAATACCAAGATTGCTGGACATACTAGATACTAGAAGATATTAGAACCAGTATTGTAGAGCTACTAGTGGCCCCAAATATTTAGGTACATTAGCTAGTATATTAGTACTTGTGATCTATATCTGTAGACCAAACCTATTTATTACTTGTCTCTTAGATAATTACATCTGCTATCCATTCTAAATGTAAGATGAGAGATAACTTTTTGAATTTATGGAGTTTGATGTAGTAATAATAGTAGTAGACTTAGTTTCCAAGAAGGCTTACTTTGTTCCTACTCACATTACAGTCACTATGGAAAGCATCATAAGACTCTTTCTATACCATGTCTGAAAACTCTATGGTCTTTCCACTCAAGTGGTATCAGACCATGAACTGCAGTTTATTGTACTCTTTATCAAGAAGCTTTATAAGCTGCTTGGAGTTAAAATCATATCTTCTACAGCCTAGAACTCTGAACAGATGAACAAACAGAGCAAGTAAATCAAAAGCTGGAATAGTATTTCTGTCTGTTTCTTAATAAGTATCAGAGTAACTGGTAAGATCTTCTCTTGCTAGCAGAGCTTCAGTATCATAACTATGTATGCTCTAGTAACTGCTACTCCTTGACACTGGATAACTTCCATAGATGGGATTTGAACCTTCCCAAAGAAGATTCAAATTAGAGAATGTCTCAAAGTTTACCAATCATATGAAGTTCATACTGGAAGAAGCAAGGTCTGCTACTCAAAAGTCTTAAGAAAATATAGCCAAGTACTATAATCAAAGACATACTTTCACTCTGGTGTTCTGCACTGGTAACAAGGTATTTATAGACTTTGTATACATCCACACAATGTACTCTTCTACCAAGTTGTCTCATTAATATCTCAAATCTTATATAGTAAAGAAACAAGTTGTGTTATAATATAATAAAGTGTGGACAGACTTTGATAAGATATAGATAGGATAGTAGTATATTATTAGTCTATAATGAGAGAAGGCACATGACATGGAAGTCACATGACATTATGTCATAGGGCCTAAAGTGGTCTAGAAGGGCCTAGATGGTCTAGGGTCTAGAAAAGTCTAGAGAAGTTGGGAGCAGTTTAGATGGATAATATCAAGGAGCATGTTAACCACATTGCTACCTCATGGTGTACACATGGTGCACTCATGGATGATGCATGGACTTTAGAGTAGGATGCATAGTAAAAGCATAGTTATAGCATGGACTACATATAATAGTATATATAGAATAGTAATTCAGTAGAGACTTCTTGTCGAGTTCTCTTGTGATTCCCACTTAATATCCTATTGAGAGATTTATTGCTTGTGTTACTATTGGTCTTTGTGACTAGTGGTTGCCACAACAAGTTGAACCCATATCATTCTGTCTCAAGCTTTTCTCCACTTTACAAAGATTACATTTGGTGTTCCTAGTGTTTAAGCTTGTCACTGTTTTTACTAATCCCATTCCTAGAAAACACTCTAGTTCTTCTCCAGACCTAGTTATCATTAATAAAAAAGAGAAGTGAGAGGTGAAAAAGATTTGGATAGCTACTAACATTGAAAGAAATACCAGTACTTGATTAAATGGAGAAGTTTTGGCCTGAAGGCAAATTTATAGAAGAATATCACAGACATCTTTACACCTAATAAAGTGGTTAAGTTTTATTATCTTAACTTCATAGCTTTGTAGTCAATTCATTTGGCAGACTTCCAGAGCATCAAATTTAGACTTATACCTCTTGCTTAAGTTATAGTAATTGGGAAGGGGAGGTGGATGTAAGAGAATTTACTATTTTGCAAGAATCTGAGCTTATAGTACTACTCAATCTTATTGTTAACTCTGTAAATTTCTTATTCCTCAAGTCTTCAACCAATATTCTGCTATAATACTGTGGACTCCTACTTGCCTTTTTCTGATTATTGACCCACTTTGTAAGAGAACTTTTTATTATTGCCAGATCTCATAGTGATTTTGTTCCTTACTAATCACTTCTCAATCCCACCAATCTCTGCTATCTCATTTCTTGACCACATCAAACCCTGCCAATTCCCATAAGTACACTATTAACCTCTGTCTTCAAGTATTTAGAATAGTTTTTATCTTTAGAAGTTCCCATTCTGTTATTTTATAACTTTCTAAAAGTGTACACTGCTTATACTTATTCCTTATAACAATATACTTAGGACTTCTTGGAGTTGTAATCTCTGTAGTATCCCCATGGTCTTTTCCCAGTCATTCTAACATACTTTCTTTAGCTACTGACCAATAAGTTTCCACTATCCAGTAATGTTTGAGATTGTTATATTGAAGTTTCTGACCATCTAGCTTTATTATTCCATAGTTAGGTTACTAAATGTTCTGTCTAATATTCTATCCAATTAGAATGGACTTCTAGATATTTAGAATAGCTGTTACTCTAAGAAATTCTATCCTGTTTTCTTAGGATTTTCCTACAAGAGATCATAACTTCCATAAAATTCTACAGACTTCAGCTAGTTTTTCTAACAATATTGTGGCAACCACTGACCAAGACAGTCAATAGTGTACTAAGTAGTCTTACAAGATGAGTGTCTTGTAGAAATCACAAGAAAACTCAACAAGGAGTTACTGATATATTATTACTCTATTTATACTATTTCCTCATTCTTTGGTATTGAGACTAGAAGTTTTATACCATAGATACATAACCTATGCTAGCAATAAATAATCCTATTTTAATGTCCATATGTTATGAAGTAAACATACTATAGATATATACCTTGATGTTATCCTTCTAGTCTCTTTTCCTAAGTTTTAGATTTATGACATAATGTTATGTGATATGTGATGTAATCAAGGTCATGTGCCTCTTCATTGTCTAAGAAATAAAAGAAAATAAAAGAAAAAGAGAAATCAAACTAAAGAAAATAGATAAAAGGAAAAGAAAATCAAAATAAAATATAAGAGTTCAAGTATACTATAATAAACAAGATCTGTGACAACCATTAGACTTAATGTTAAATATCCAGTAATTTTTGATTACTGGATATTTCTTGAAAAGGTTCACAACTTCATAAACATTTCTATCTTTGAGCAATTTCAACTTCTCAAGATAGAGAAGATATATCTGTATGTTAGAGATATAGTATACTGGCTATAGTTTTGATATAGCAACTTTAGTAGTCTCTTTGTTAGGATTAAAGATTTCATGTTTAATTAGGATAGTGTTAAAAGCAACTATAAATAATAGTGTTTTTAAGTTTTTAGTCTTGACTCAACTATAATTATCTAGAGTTATATTGATAAAATCAGACTTAAATAGAGTAAAGTGGGTAAAAGTATGTTATATCTCAATTTGGCCACATCTATTCTGACTCACAGATAATACATACTAATCTATCCACACTTTCAAACTTCTTTTGATATAGATTGTCTCTCTCTATTTTACCTTAAAAATTCTTGTTGAACTTCTCAACAACTTTATAGACCTCTATCTTGCATTAAAAGACTATCAAGACCCAGGATAACTCACTTACAGTCTCTATTCCTAGGTAACTACTATCAAAGTTGTAAATAGTAGATTTTATTTTATTTTCTTGTTTTCATTTTCATTTTCATTTCATTTCTATTTTATTTTATTTGTGACTAAGGGTAATGGTTTAGTGTGACATGACAGTCACACTCACATAATCATATGACACAAAGAAAAACATAGAAAGTTCTAGAATAGATAATATCATATAATATGATAATATATTGGCCTTGTAGCAAGCATATATACTTTAGGATAGAATAGTTGTAGTGTGTGCATAGACAATGGTCTATAGCATATAAGTTAGACTAGTTTGTACTTGGAACTCTATTAAGTTCTTTTATGTTACTCAATATAAAAGTTGTCTTTTGCCTTATATAAGATCTTAAGTCATAACATTAGAACTCAATAATCTTTCTTAAAACTGCTCAACACCAAGTACTTTCTACTCTTTACTCTCTTATCATCCTTGACCAAAAGATAGCTTGGTCCTTTAGTCAAAAAGAATTGCTAGGCTCTAGATATAAGGGGTATACTAGCTAAGTAGGAGAAGCTTAGCCATTTGTCTACATTAAAGTCTACTGGTATATCTTAGATATATCATCTTTTGTAAACATGTTCTATACCTTTTCATTTATCAGCTATATACTGCTAGTTTACCTGTGACTAGTACATGTAGGAAAACAGCAAGTGTCTTTAAGACTTTGCCTAGAGTAGAATGGTCTTTTTAGACTAAAATTACTTACATTTTTCTTAAGACAGTAGTCAGTAGTTGAGATAGTTAGTAGAAAGTGTGAGATGGAACAAGAAGAGAGCTCACTAATACTTACAGAGATTATTTCAAGTTCAGAATATGAGTCTGAGAGCAAGACTAGCACTAGTTCCTCTCTATTACTACTTTATACATTCTCACCCTATTATATACCCTCTGATATTCATGCCATCAGTATAAATAATACTTCACTCCAATTACTATTAATTTAAGGACTAGAGATCCTGATCTTATATTCTTCATCAATACATGGAGTCCAAACAACAACCTTTATAGTGACTAACTACCCTGAATATGCACAGAGTAAATACTATTATATTATTACTTCTGTATTAAAGAATGTAGTTATGCTGTATTGTTTTTTTAGTTTGATAATTAACTTGAACTGCACTGTACTTGTACTCTTCTGTTCAAACTTCTCTTTATCCAAAATTATGACCATAAGATGTATAGGCTAGGTATAGTATCATATATTGAAGCCAAGATTGTCTTATACATATAGTACCTCACTTCTGGTCTTTCTCTGCTACTTGACCTACTAAGTCCTCTTTCTATTTCATATTCTATGCTATCATGGATAATCTAGCAAGTATGATTTGCCTATAACATATCTCTAACACTACCACTACAATTACCATTATCTATTGACTCTCTCCCACACTATAATACTATGAGTCAGCACAACATCAATTAGCTGCTGCTTCAGATGAGATAACAACAAGAACAATATAAAGGTAGCCAAGCTACCAGTGTTCAATGGAGAAGCTAGTAGAGTAGGAGGATTTATTATGTCATGCAGGTTATACTTGAAAATGAGAATAAGAAAAATGATAGTAGAGGAACAAATTCAATAAGTGCTATCATATGTATAGAAAGGATCAGCTGATGTATGGAAGGAGAATGTATTAGAAGATTTGGAAGCAGAAAAAGTAGAATTTGAGTCAGCAGGGAAATTTTTGTTAGAGCTAAAAAAGAAGTTTAAAGGAGAAGATAAGGAGTCAGTCAAAGTATTTGAACTCAAAAAGGCTGAGCAGGAAGGAAAGATAATAGAAGAGTTTGTGCAAGTATTTAAAAGAGCAGTAAGGGAAAGTGGATATAAAGAGAGTGTGTTAGTAGAAGAATTCAAAAGAGGGATGAATAAGGTGATAAGAGGCAGAAAGGCCTCTAACTAGCATTGAACAGTGGTATATTTGTACCACTAATTTGGATAGACACTACAGGAAGAGTAGGAGGGAAAAATAAAGATAAAAGGGAAAAAGCAGAAACTAGGAGCAGAAACAAATAGATATGGGGAATAACTAGGAAGGATTCAGGCCATGAATATCTCTATCTCAAGTGTGGCTCAGGAGGCAGGAAATACAGTAGGTGCTAGCAAGGCCTACTCCAATGGAAGAGGTAGAAAGAACAAATGCAGTAGTAGTCAGGAATCCTCTGTAAGGGTAAGGTGGAAGAAGAGAAGGAATGAGAAGGGACTTCTATGTGATAGATGTGGATAAAAAGAGGAATTATTATAGCTGTGGGGGATTTGGCCATCTTGTGCAGAATTGTAGGAATTGGAGAATAGTGGGCCAAGAGAGGAGAATTGAATATGAGGACAATATGAATATGAGGGACAATTTAAAAGAGGAGGAGAGTCTAGTAGTTCTTGACTAAGCTCTTGTAATAAATTTCATGTACTGGCTAATAGAGTAGAGTAATGCAAGCTAGTATTCCAGATAGAAAGAAATCTGAGAAAGACAAAAAGACTATTTTGAGAGAAGAAAAAACCAAAAAAGAAGAGAAAGAAAGAAAGAAATTAGTAGATGTAAAAAAAAAAAAAAAGAGAAAAGCAGAGGGAAGTTACAGTAAAGATCAGGCTGGAGAGGATTAATATGCAGAAAAGGATCATAGTAGAGGTGTTGTTGGATAGTGGAGTAATGAGGTTAGTGATGAGCTCAGAGTTTGCTAAGAAGTAGAGATTTAAATTAAAGAAAATCAAAAGACCTATTTATATGAAGAATGTAGATGGAACATTCAATAAAGAGAGTCCAATAGAAAATACTGTGGAGATAAATATTTATTATCAAGAACATAAGAAGAAGACAAAGATAGATGTGATTGGAGGACAGAAGTGAAGTGTAATCTTGGAAATGCTATGGCTAGCCTGTCACAATTCTGAGATCAATTGGGAAACAAGAGAAGTGAAAATGATGGGGTATCTAGAAGAATGTGGGAAGTAGTAGAGACCAAAGCAGGGAAAATTAGGGTGGCAAAAGCAAAAAAAGGAAGAAAAGAAAAAATAAGAAGGAGAGAAGAGAGAAGAAAAAGAAAAAGGAAAGGAAGAAAAGAAGAAGAAAAAATTAAAAGGAAACAAGACAATAGATGTGAAGAAAGTAGTGGAGGAATGGAAAATTTGAGATGAGGAAGAAGAGATAGCAAGATCAGAAAAAGAAGTGAAGAAGTTAGTACTGGAAAAATTCCACAAGTAGATTAAGGTGTTTAGAAAAAAAGCTAGTGAGAGAATACTAATAAGAAAGATGTGAGACCATGCAATAGATTTAAAGGAAAGATTTGTACCAAAGAAAGAGAAAGTTTATCCCTTATCTAGAGAGAAAAGGGAGGAAGTGAGAAATTTTATTCAGAAACAAATGAGAAAGAGATATATTTGACTATAAAAGTCATCACAAACTGCACTGGTGTTCTTTATAGAAAAAAAATAGGAAGAAGAGGACAGTACAAGACTATTGGTATCTTAATAAGTGAATAGTAAAGAACAATTATCTATTACCACTTATTTCAGATATTATTGAGAATATTGGGACCAAGAAGGTGTTTACAAAAATAGATTTAAGATGGGGTTATAACAATATAAGAATAAAGGAGAAAGATGAGTGGAAAGTGGTCTTTACAATACCAGAAGAGTTATTTGAGCCAACAGTCATGTTTTAAATTAACAAATTTACCAGCCATGTTCTAGGTCATAATAAACAAGTTGCTAAGAGACTTGATCAACACAGGGAGGGCAGTAGTATTTATAGATGATGTAATGATGAGGACAGAAAGTGAGAAAAAACATGATGAATTAGTAGAAGAAATATTAAGGAGGATAAAAGAGAATGATTTGTATATAAAACTGGAGAAGTGTAGGTGGAAAGTAAGGGAGGTGGATTTCTTAGGAGTTGTGATTGGACCAGAGGAAATAAGAATAGAGAAAGAGAAAGTAGAAGCAGTGTTAGATTGGCTAGTCTCTAAATTAGTTAAGAATATACAAAAGTTCTTGAGGCTGGCAAATTATTATAAAAGGTTTGTGAAAGGATTTGCAAAGATAGTGAGGCCACTACATGAGTTGACAAAGAAGGAGCAGAAATGGGAGTGGGGAATTAGGTAAAACAAATTATTTAAAGTATTGAAGAAAAGGTTTATAACAGAACCAATATTAGTAGCATTGGATTTGGATAGGAAAATGAGAATGAAAGTGGATGTGTCAGATTATGTAACAGGTGGAGTGTTATCAATGGAGTGTGATAATGAACAATGGAGACTAGTAGCATATTATTGTGGTAGCCACTAGTCACAAAGATTAATAGTAACACAAACAATAAATCTTTTAGTAGGATATCTGTGTGGGGATCATAAGAGAACTCAACAAGGAGTCTCTGCTGCATTCCTATACTATTTATACAAAATTCTCATGGTCTGTGCTAGCAATAAATAACCCTACCCTAATGTCCATGCATTGTCCATACTTTTACTATACCTCACTCTTATATCTTCTATAAGAACACTATGCTATATACATGTACCCTGATGTGATCCTTCTAGTCTCTTCTCCCAATGTCTAGGCCTATGACATCATATCATGTGACATATCATGTGACTGCAGTCACATGCCTCTTCATTATCAAAATAAAAGAAAAAATGAAATCAAAAGAAAAGAAATATTAAATCAAGAAAAATAGATAAAAGAAAAAGAAAAAATGTTAGTGTCCAAGCACACCATAACATATATCTCTCAAAATTTCTCAATGAGATAGAGAGAAATTATGATACATAATAAGGAAATGTTGGCAGTGATTAAGGGATTAGAGAATTGAAGGTATTTGTTAAAAGGTGCTAAATCCAAGTTTGAGGTCTAAATAGACTATAAAAATTTGGAGTATTTCATGAAAGTACAGAAGTTAAATCAGAGACAGGCCAGATGGGCCTTATACTTGTTTAGATTTGATTTCACTTTAAAACATGTGTTGGAAGTAAGAATAAGAAAAGCAGATAGGTTGAGTAGGAGGCCAGATTAGAAAGTGGGGGTAGAAAATGACAATGAAAATCAGAAGTTGATAAAGGAAGAGTGGATATGGGAAATAATAGAAGTAGTAGTAGAGGGATCAGAAGCAGAATTGACAGAGAAAATAAAAAGAGCAAGAGAGAAAGATAAGAAAGTAGTGAAAGTAGTAGAAAAAATAAAGAGGGTAGAAGTAATAAATTTAAGGGGTAATGAATGGGAGATTGAAGAAAGGGAAGGTATATATACCAAAGGATGAAGAGTTGAGGATAGAGATTATCCAGTTATATCATAATATATTGATAGCAGGATATGGAGGAAGATGGAAGACTACAGATTTGGTAATAAGAAATTACTGGTAGCCAGAGGTAATGAAGGATGTTGGAAAATATGTAGATGGGTGTGATTTATATCAGAGGATGAAGAATAGAACAGAGACACCAGTAGAGAAGTTAATGATATATAAAGTACTAGAGAAAACATGGACACACTTGATAGTGGATTTTATTACTAAACTACTACTAGTAGCAGGAAAGAATACAATTTTGGTAGTATGTGATTGGTTGTCAAAAATATCACATTTTGTGGCAACTACAGAAGGAATGTCAGCAAAGAGATTAGTAAGGTTGTTTAGAGATAATGTATGGAAGTTATATGGACTGTCAGAGAGTATAATTAGTGATAGAAGACCTTAGTTTATGGTGAAGTTGACAAAGGAACTGAATAGAATATTAGGGATAGAGACAAGATTATTAACAGCATTCTACCCACAAATGAATGAGCAAACAGAACAAATAAACTAAGAGTTGGAATATTATTTGAGATTCTTTGTGGAGTACAAACAGAGAGATTGGCCAGAGTGCTTAGCAACAGCAGAGTTTGCAGTGAACAACAAATTTTATTTAGCAATATAAGTATTGCAATTTATAGCAAATTATGAAAGAGAGTTGAGAATAGGAGCAAACATTAGGAGGAAGGGAAAAGTAGAGAAAGTTTGCAGAGAAAATGAGAAAAGTTTAGAAGGAAATAAGAATGGTATTAAGAAAAACACAGGAAGAAATGAAGAAACAAGCAGATAGGAAAATAAGAGAAGTAGAAGAATAGAAAAGAGAAGATAAAGTAATACTGAGTATAAAATTTAGTGTTCAAAGAAAGATCAGTAAAAAAAAGTTAACAAAACAATATATGGAACTTTATGTAATAGAGAAAGTAGTATCAAAAAATGCAGTAAAGTTAAAACTACTGATCTCTATGAGGATTCATCTAGTAGTAAATGTTAGTAAAATTGTGAGATATAGAGAACTAGTGAAGAGATAAAGGGTGGAGAAACCAAAACTAGTTAAAGTTGATGGAGTAAAAGAATGAGAAGTGGAGAAAATTTTGAATAAGAGAAAAGTAAGAAGAGTAATGAAGTATTTGATATGCTGGAAGAGGTTTACAGTAGAAAATAATACATAGGAGAAAGAAAAAGATTTGAAAAATATGAAGGAGTTAATAGATGAATTTGAGGGAAGAATGGAAGTAAAAGTTAGATAACAGGAGAGACTAGATAAAGTGTAGAAAGTGAAATTGAATCTGAATATAGAGAAGTTTAGGAGGAGTAAGTTACTGGAAAAGTATACTGTGAAGATTTTGTTCAGATAGAATAATAGAAAAATTGAGAAAGAAAGTGGGAGAGAAACTAGCAAAAATGAAAGTCAGTTTCTCTAGAGGAGAAACCTTGAGGGGGAGGTAATATCAGAGTTACAAATAGTAGACTCTATTTTATTTTCCTGTTTCCTTTTTGTTTTTAATTTCTTTTCTATTTCATTTTATTTGTGATTGAGGGTTAGGTTTTAGTGTGATGTGACAGTCATAGTCACATGATCATGTATACAAAGAAGATTGTAGAAAGTTCTGGAACAAATGATGTCATATAATATAGTAATAATATGTTAGCCTTGTAGTAAGTATATATACTTTAGGGTAGGGTAGTTGTAATATTACTCAATACAAAAGTTATTTTTTGCCCTTACATGAGATTTTAAGTTATAATAACTATCTTAGAATATAAGCTAGTAGTTATACCATAAACTCTCATCTTGAAAATCAACCAAAACTAACACTATCTTTTGGTATTGGTAATAATATACCTCACTATCTTCTAGTGGAATTATCCTACACAAATTCTTCTAACTAGTTCTTCCAAAATATGTGACTAGTGTAACTAGTAGAGGCATAAACATAAGCTGAAGTCAAAGATTGTTTTGGTATCTATGTTTCACATATCTTGATAATGTATACTTGTTTATCTGACTTCCAATGACTTACTAATAGGTCTCAGATAACAAGATGTGAACTATGTTTAACAGAGACCTAGAATCTAAGAACTATTTATCTTTATAAAAGCTACCATAGAGTACTTTTTTACTCTTACACAAGAAACACAGTATCTTTTCCCATTCAGAGAGATTTACAGCAATAATTAAGTTAGATAGAACAAATTTATTCAGATTTAGAGCTATATATACATAGTTAATTCTTCTTGAAACTACAAAGTCTTTCATTGTAGCTATTATATTGGTATAGATAATATTTCATATAAATTGGGTAAACTGAGTCAAGAAATTTAATAAATTGTCAATCTGTAAGAAAAGAGACATATATAATGGGCTGCTAAGAATCTAACTATCTGATTCATATTTGTTATTTCTCTCTCAAGAAACTACATAATCATTATCTGCCTACTTTCTAGGAGTGGCTGCTATAGATAGATTAACCTTTATAGGAGAGTAATCCTTAGTAGGTAGTTCTACAATTTTGGAGGTTAAAGTCTTATTAGAGAACTTTTCCAAGTACTTCTTGTAGAATTTTAACATTCACACTTTTGCCTGTATCTAGGGTCTTTGATTGAATGGGACTTTTCTGAGGAGCAACTATAAGAAGGCAATCAGCAAGTTGAGAAACTATGACTAAAGGCTTGAAAGAGAGAAGATGAATTGGTAGAGAAATGGCAGTCATGCTTACAAAAACAATAACATTGTCCATTTAATAGATGTTACTGCTATTATTATTCTAGTCTCTTGTTTTGTCTGCTTGATCATTATTTTTACCTTAGTTATTCTTCTTTTTACTGCTCAAAAAAATCCTTATTTAGTGACTGCTACTACTCTTCCAGATGCTGTTGTTACTTACTACTACTCATAGTTTTTTTTTTCACTAAGGTATTTTGTTTTCATATAGAATATTAGAGTAGTGGGTAGTATTAGCAGTACTGGTTCATCTAGAAAATTTTGCCTAAATAGCAGAACATACAATATTCCAAGTAAGATTGGAAATGGACATATAAAAAGAAAAAAGAGAGGTAGAAATGAAATTCCATGAATGAGAGATTGCAGACAAGAGAATTATTGCTTTCAAGGCAGAGAGAATATCACAGTTGTTTCTATGGAGTCTTATATAGAGGAAACCAAGCTCAGAAATCTGGGAAGCAAGGTTCTGATTGCTAGAGATTTGGAAAGTAATTGTCATCTGATAGTTGGTGAAAACTAATGCTGGACTATACATTCCCATAAGAATCCACAATTAAGTCCAAAGAGCCTCAGTGTTGGACTGGTCATACATCAATGGATTATCTAGCAAAGTAGAATTAAGAATAGCCAGAGCTTAGGAGCCCAAGAAGCTTTTTCTGGCTACCTCATCCACATCAGTAGCCTGAGTAAGTACAAAAACATTTAGCATGTCTTTAGCAGTGAAGACAGTGCTAGAATAAATAATAAGAGTAATAGCTGATTTAACATGGATTTCATAAAAGGAATAGTCAGTAAAGCCAGAGAGTTTGAGGAGAGTAGCAATGAAGTTGGCTATTACTATCAATAAAGATAATCAGTATGAATTAGAGCACAAATATACAGTCTAACCAGTGATGAGCTATTAGTATATGTAAGATGTAAGAGAATCTTATGAGTATATAGTAATTCAGAGATTAGCTCAATTTACAACAGGCCTAAGAGTGACAAGATGTTAGCTTACTAGTCAAGTTGGTCAAGCTCTACTTATCAATAGAATGCAGTCTAAAAAAGCACTAACTAGAGATCAAGACAACTAAGGCCTATTGTTATGATTGTTATGATCTCTATCTTATATTCTACAGATGTTTGCCTTGTATTGGACATGTGTTAGGGTTTGTTTCATTAGCAACTTGCATTATCCTCATATAGCATCAGTTAACATCTTATGTAGTAGTGGAAGCTTTTTTATGTTTTGTTTTTCTCATTTTCTCTTGATTGTTTTCTCAAGAATGTTATACTATTTACTTATGGTTTTTAAGTATATATAACTATAAATGCAAGCCTATATCCTTATGCTTTACTAATTGATCATTATCTTCATTCTTTCTCAAGTCTTTGCCTAAGTTGTAACTTGAGCCAAGTTTAGAATTGTAATACCTATAACCTATTGGAAGAAAAGAATATACAGCAGTATAGTGTAATATGAACAACTAACAACTACTTACCAATAGTGAGTTTTATAGTAGAGAGCTTAGTCATATAAGTAAGATAAAACAAGTAGTAGTAGTGTGTTAAATTCAAAGTGAAAATTTTACATTGATTACTATATTAGTTATACTATTGATCATAGTATGAATGCTTAGTAAGTGAAATACTTTACAATATTATATCAAGAACACAAAAAGTAGACTTAACTTTTCTTATTTTCTTTTCTCATTTTTATTTTATTTTATTCTATTTTTAGAACTAGGATTAGAGTGGCAAGATCATGCTGTCACACAGCAGGTCACATCAGGTGACACAGTCACAAGTCACATGACACATGGAAGGATGTAGAATATTCTAGAAGAGATGATGTCATATAATGTATAATACACATGTTGACCTTAAGGTGTACACATGGTCATTTAGGATAGGCTAGAAATAGCTTGTACAGACTATTAGGTATTAGTATATAAGGTAGACAATCTTGTACAGGATTTTCTATTGAGTTCTCTTATGTTAACTTAATACAAGGTTCTTTTATTTGACTAACTCTAAGGTTTTGTGATTGTAATATATTAACTTCTTGAACTACTTCTTAAATCTAGCCTTAAGTTGTTATGGTATGTTTTAAGCTCTTATGTTTTTCTTTGTTACTTTTTAGACTAATTAATGCTATTAGCATAGTTTATACTTTGGCAACTTATATATTATAGAACCTTTTAATATATTCTATATATATTCTACATAAAGATTACTTTAGTCATCAACAATCATTATGACTAGTAGTTGCTGACATAAAAAAAGGTATTTTATTGTCAATACCAAAGTTTAGTTAATATTAGTTGATTAATAAACTAAGGAAGTACAGTATATTTATCCAACTTAAATATTAGTACTAGTTTCTAGGATAATATCTGAGAATTTGAGAGCATAGGCATTTACTATGAATACTCAATATTAACAAATATTATTAGAAGTATTATAAAAATTGTTAGATTTTTGATTTATTTTTCTTTTCTGTGAACCTAGGGTTAGGGTTAGAGTAACAAGATCACACTGTCACACATCAGTCACAAAGTCACAAGACACATGGAAGGATGTAGAAGGTTCTAGATAATAATGTCATATAATGTGTAGAACATATATTAATCTTGAGATGAATACATAGTTTTTAGGGTATACTAGAGAAGTAGTTAGTATAGACCATCTAGTTTGGTATATAAGATAGACTAGTTTGTACAGAGCTCTCTATTGAGTTCTCTTATGTAAACCCTATACAAGATTCCTTTTCTTAACCTACTCTAAGGTCTTGAGATCATAACATTAATAATAGAATGAAGACTGTTGATCTGTACTGGATAAAAGTATATAAAGCAAAGAAAAGTTGTGTATTATCCATGATGAAGAAGAATATGTGGAACAGCAATATTGTCAGAGTAGTGAATGTTGAACTTGGTTTTATTTCATTTTTCTTTTCTTTTATTTTATTTTGAGTTTCTTATTCTTTTCTTAGATATTAGACAAAGAAGTATGATGTTACATCACACATAATGGTTACACAAGTCACAAGAAGGTCACAAAATCATATAACATAGAAAAGAACATAGAAGATTCTGAAATAAATGACATCATATAGCAC
>Ga0157359_1000443_pt1 | contig 15121 bp, 17 predicted proteins | sample AttcapACBM3_FD_111482 | JGI IMG/M metagenome (GOLD analysis project Ga0157359, IMG submission 111482) | Fungus gardens microbial communities from leaf cutter ant in Botucatu, State of São Paulo, Brazil - Atta capiguara ACBM3 | ecosystem: Host-associated > Fungi > Mycelium > Unclassified ...
CATTGCGCATGCATGGCCAGTCCTCTGATTCGTCAAGCTCTTCAGTCAGCTCGCAGCATTGCCTCAGGCTCAACAAGGCAAATAAATACAACCACATCCAGTAATTTGTCTCCCAAACATGACTTTTTCGGGATTAACGTTCTATGGACTAGCACAGGATTCCTGGTTCAGTAGACTTATCTGGAGAGCAGGCGCATCAGAAAAGACTGAATCTGGTCAAGCGAACCAGGACAGGTTACCACAGCCAAGTGCACCAAAGAGCGTAGAGGCCCGGTCGAAGCATGTCCAAGATGTCCCTGTCAAATCTGCCCCTCAACCTGCCCAAGCAACCACCCCAATGAATTCCACGCCAGCAATTATGGTACGAAGGAAAAGAACCAGAAGGTTGGCTGTGCATGCGGAAAATGCGGGCAATAAAATCCAATCTTTTGACAAAAATATCTTGTTCATGGAGCCCCGACTCGGCCGCAACCCGCATATCTACCATCCTCCTATCCGTCAGTCGACCTGGATTCGCACATTGGGTCTCTGCCAGAACGAGGAGCAGCTGAGGAAGGTGATGGACATGATCCCTCTCTGGAGAGACATGGACCTCAAGTTTGACACTACTTTCTCTCATGCTTTCATCCGTACGCTTCCAAGCGCCAGTTTCCCCCCACTTTTCTGATTTCTCTCCCTTCTCAGGACGATGTCTATACCTCAATAAACCGGAATTCGCACTCGAATTATTCTGCGATTTTGGGAAATATAACGTGCCTTTCACATTGGATGGTGCTCGCGAAATACTCAGCGTAACATACGACAAACAATCAATTGGTTTCATCATCACCCTGACGCGTCTTTTCAACGTCTACAAACTTGGGCCCGTCAAAAATGATTACCCTTGCTGCGCAATGGTCATCGCTGCGTGTCTCAAGAGTAAACGAAAGGATGCAATGATCCTTGCAGATACTCTCCTTCCTCATCTCAAGAACATGGTGGACGCATCAGTCTTACCAAAACTGCAGAAGACCGATCAGAAGTTGTCACTTGCATAGGGAAAAGACAAAATCGAATTATCAGCTGTACAGATGGAGGTGCAAAACAGACTTGAATTGTCTGACTTCATGGCGATAGAATCACCGAAATTAGGATCAGTATACAGAGATGATATTCTGCATTTGATCCCACATGGGTGTATTGCCTAGATTAGTGGAATCAATCAATGCCAAGCTAGTTTTTTTTTTTCAAATTCAACAATTTATGACACGGGGCCCGGTGGAAGACCGTGGTTGCTATGGTGCTCTTGGACATAAACATTTTTCTTTTCTTTTTATTTATTTTTCCTGATTCAATATTTCTTTTCTTTTTCTTTTGAACAATAAAGAGGCATGTGATGATACACAGTAAGAAGTCTATGAGGTTCCTTTGGCTTACAACATCAACTGTCCTTCTGAACCTAACATATGGGATGGTGAGGTCCACCTGATCTCTATTTTTGGCACAATGGAATTCTTGGAAATTAACTCTAAGAATATGTATACTTCCTTATTATGTATAGCTAACTTCATCAGGTCTAGAAAAGTTATAAACACTAGGGTAAATAACATTCCTGAACTCTCAGGTTTTGGCAAAGCAGCTTGGAACTTCATATCATCCATCTACAAATCTGGATGGGATTCACTTCCTGCAGACAAGTGCATCAATTCATTCAAATCCAAAGTTGTAAACAAATTCATACCAAAAGCTCCAAAAATCAACTCAGCTTTGACTATGGGTGAATCTAAAGGTAAAGCAGCAGAAATCATCAGACTCCCTCTCTCTATCCTGGCTTGTCCATCCAAGAAAGTGTTGGAGAAATCCAAGTTCTTTGGAAAAAGAAAAAATACTATGACAAAGACTAAAATGAACACCAGGCAATCATATGCTTAGGTAGCAAATCTGAAGGTTACCAATATCCTCAAGTTAAAAGAGAATTATCTGAATTTATCAGTAAAGAAGATCAAGAACATCTATAGGATTATCAATGACATAGATAAGACTAAACTGCATATCAAAATAACTACTAAAGGACTATCACAAAAGCAGATTGTTATTCCCATAAACAGGGCCAATGTTAACAAAATCATGATATTATCCAGTATTCATGTCACTAACATTAACAAAGTTTTCAAGAATATTTAGTCTAATGTCATAGTGAACTATGTTTAACCTGAAACAATTAGTGTCACCATTGTCACCAACTCTGTAGTATTAGCATCCAATCTTTAAGTCATAAAAAACTATGTTAAAAACATCATGTCAAAAAATATCCAAGCTCTGAGGCTTCCTCAATCAAAGTTCTATCTAAAAATAATAGGAATCCTGTATCTTATAAAAAACACTAATGTTCTCACTAACTCAGATTTTGTTGAAACTATTATCAAGTTAAGTTATATATTTAATGATTTATTGCTTACTTCTAAACCAAGAATCATCAAAGCTTCATCTAAATCTGATATAGCAATTGTTTGGATAGATATCTGGGATGCTCAAAACAGTAAGAACACTAAAATGCTAATCAATAGATGCTTCATTGTTGAAAGCCACATTACTACCATCTATAGAGCAAGCATAAATCTTAGAGTTCTTCAGTATGAAAACTGCTGGAAGTAGGGACATTCTATTTTTATGTGTAGGATTCAAGATTCAAAATGTGTCAAATGCAATGGCCTACACAAGAGTGAGCATCACTGACATTTTGTGTAGTGTTGCAAATTGAACTTCAAGATCAGTCCTCTTAGACTCAAAACAAAATAAGAGAAATCTTATCTCCACTCTTTCAAATATTCTAACTATAAGAGTGACCATCAAGCTGACTCCAATCTGTGCTCTTTCTAGAAACACTAGTTCAATAAAGAATGGCATGCAAAGAAATATCAAGAAATCCATGAAAACAGAAACAAATCAATTCACTCTGCTGTGACAAGAATAATTATAAAACATATCAAATTTTCTCAAAATGTTTGTAAAAACAATTTGCTTACTAATACTATTTTAGAAGCACAAAAAAATTTTGGCATTATCTTCATTTAAAAACTACCTTGGTGAATTATACAGTCTATTCCTAGTTCTTCTAATAAGGAAGGGAAGGAATTGGTAGGCATTCCCAACTATCCTAACTGGATAACATTCTCTAGAAACCCATCAAACCCTCAGGATTTGTTAAGAGTCATCACTTACATCAATATCAGACTCTCAAATCTTTGTTTTTCTCTTTGCAAAAATCTTCTTGATTATAGGGATATTTTATGTATTTCATTTTTCAATTGTAGTTCTATCTATTTCATGTTAAATGTTTATTCTGACTCTTCTCAAACAGCTTTGAAGTATTTGAAGAATACTGAAGCTAATATTAATAATGTTCTCATTATGACAGGCAATTTTAATATCAGAGACAGTTCTTAAGATCCTCTTTTTTCCAATCATTCAGTCTATAGTGATATACTCACTGATATTGCTGACAATCTAAACTTGTGCATATCTAATACTACTGTTCAAGTTTCTACAAGATATGCAAACAACTCCAATGACTTGAATTCTATCATTAATCTCATGTTTCTCTAACCAAATTCAAATAAATTTAATAACCATATCATTCACCCCAGCTGGAGATTATCATTAGATCATGCTCCTTTTACAGTGAAAGTTTTAATTTTCAATGAAAACACCCAAACTAGAAAACAAATAATCATCAAAAATAGCAAAGAAGAAGTCAATTTCATTGCTGAAGTCATTGAATTGATTGAAAGACTTAATACCAATCACATCAATAGCAAGAAAGATTTTGAGTATATTATATAATATTTTGCAAATAGTATGGACAGTAGCTGGTACAAACATTTGAAAATGGCTAATATCACCAAAGATTCAAAAGTGTGGTGGAATGAAAACTACCAAAGGAATTTGAAGACATATAGAGAATCAAAACACTTAGAGGATTGGAAGAATTTCAAGAAAGTGGTCAAGAATACCAAATGGGAATTTTTGATGCCAAATACAAGAAATTTTGAACAAGAAGAAAGGTCTTTGGATGCTTATGAACTATGTCAAGACAAGAAAGCTTCCAACTGTCAAAGTAATCAAACACAATAGTTGCTCATGCTCTGAAATCAAAGACCTTTGGCAAGCTCTTCATGAATCATTCAATTTGGCTCAACATCAGCAAGTTGATGTTTCATTGTTAGAAAAAATTCCAGATAAAATGCCTACCAAGTGGCCACCTTTCTTAAAGTAGAATTCTTGTCATCCATCCACAAATATAATAATGATTCAACTCTTATATCTGACAGGCTATCTTGGAGACATCTCAAAGAGATTATGAAAAATTTATCATGCCTCAGTAGCATCATGAATATTGTTAATGCATGTATTAATCTAGGACATTGGCTAGCAGACTTCAAAACATCTATATCCATCATTATTCCCAAGCCTAATAAGATTTCACATAACATCCCTAAAACATTTAGGCTCATTGTCCTCTTAAACATGCTGGGCAAGTTGATTGAGAAAGTAATTGGCAATAGGCTTCAATTCCAAGCCTTATTCAAGAATACAATTCATCCTTATTAACTAGATGGACTCAAACAATGTTTCATAACTAGTGCTGGCATAGTTTTAACACATCTCATATAGGCAAGTTGGGTTAAAAACTGCTCAACTAGTACTCTAGCATTTGACATTGCACAATTTTTTCTATCTCTTAATTATCAAATACTTCCAATAATCCTAGATAAGACAGAATTTGACTTATCTCTAGAATGATTTCTCTTCTCCTTTCTTTGATGTTAATGTAGGTGTTAGCCAAGAATCAGGACTATCTCCTATTTTATCAGCCTTATATTTATCACTGGTCTTTCATATTTTTGAAAAAAGATTAAAAAACCTAAAAACCCCTATTTCTGTTATCTCTTTTGTAGATGATGGTCTTTTCATTTCTCAGAACAAATCTCTTTATATTTTGAATTCAAATCTTTTGTGTAGTTATTGAGTTATATCTCTTCTTCTTGGACAATTTGGCCTAGTTATTGAACATGGAAAAACTGAAATTTTCCATTTTTCCAGATTGCAAGGAGTTTTTAACCCTCTTTCTCTAGATCTCTCTATTCTGAAAGGACTTGTTCTACATCCCAAAGAAAATTGGCAATATTTGGGATTTATCTTTGACAAAAAACTGTCTTTTCATCAACACATTAACTTCTATGTGAATAAGGTAATATCCACAGTCAAGAGCATGAAAATACTTGGAAATTTATCAAGAGGTCTTATCCCTTCTCAAAAATGTCTTCTATACAGGATGTGTGTCCTTCCTATTGTGCTATACAGCTTCTCACTATGGTTCTACAACAAAGCCCCTCTAGTATACTTACTTAAAGTCCTCAAAAACATATAATGAAGAGCTGCTCTATAGATTTTTGGAGCATTTCATACTTTTCCATCATTAGGTGTTGAGGCTATCACAGGCCTTATTCTAATACATTTACACCTTCAAAAACTTGGTGGAAGACTACAACTTCAAACTCAATTGCTCTTATCAAATCACATTATCAAATCATTGTTAGAATTAAGTAACAGATTGAATGGAACTTTTGACTCTTTTAATCCTTTAACAATGAATTTTTGCCTGGAAATAAACTAATTGATTTGTTCTCTAGTCATTTTTTTTATCTTTCAGACAGAAAAAATGCTGAAACCAGAAAAATGTATCTTTGCAAACTCAATAAAATTGTTTTCAATGCATCAGATGATCTTAAAGCTACTTTTATTGTATTGGACACTAGTATCAAAAATAATGTTGCTACATCTATTGCTCATATACACATTTATAATTCTCCTATTATCAAAACTATCTACTATGCTATAAACATCATATCCATCAAAGCAGAATTATTTACTATTAGATGTAGTCTAAATCAAGCTTCTTGTTTAGCCAATATCAAATGCATAGTTATTATCACTAACTTCATTCATATAGTGAAAAAAATCTTTAATTTGTCTATCTATTCATATCAAATCCGGACTTTGGCCATTTCCAAGGAAATTAGAGAGTTTTTCAAAAGAAAATCACACAATTCTCTTGAATTTTGGGATTGCCCAAGTCAAGACAAATGGTTGCTTCATAATATTGTTAATAAAGAGACCAAGAAATTCAATCTATCTCCTATATTTTCATGCAAGTCTTTATAGTACTTCAACCAAAAGGATGAATGCAACAAAATCCTAAACAAATGGAAAATAATATTTCAAGCTTCAGATAACAAAGAAAGAATTTTCCTAGAACTCCTTGACGACAACTTCAATATTATTGAACTAATATATTCTAAAGACAGATCTTGTCTAAAATATTTTGGTCATTCAAACTCATTATATGCAAGAGCTATAAGAGCTATAGTCAATCACACTCTCATTGGTGAATATCATTTAAGGTTCTTTCTACAAGAAGACTTTACATATCTATCACAAAATGAACTACTCACTTATTTGTAATATCTAAACCTTAGGTATACTCTCAGAGGTTTAGGAGTGATTCAGAAGTTTAATAATGATGACAATAATGATAAAAATTAATACAGATAATAAAAGACTAATAGTCTGTGCACAAGCTGTTTCTACCACATGATCAAAACTTGTACCTGATAGGAGCTGTCATCTGTCATAGCAGCTGTCAAGCTAATTTTAGAAGATAACTAATTATATCACTATATTGATATGCTTATATCTCTATGAATACTTGTTACTATGAGATATACCATATATCATTGGAAATGGTTTGATGAGCATCTTCCAACACAAGTTCTATTATGCAAATCTGTGTAGTCATTCATAAGATATCAGTAAATGAAGCTTTTACAATTACTGATAGCCTGATATCTTGGTTGTTTGTTGTTGCTTTTGTAAATCCTGCATATATGCAGATAACCTTCATTTAGGGCTTTCTAGCACAACTTAGTTTGTGAAAATCAGTCTACTGGTTGTGGAGATACAAGCTAAATAAAGTTTATGATAGTGTCTTTATAGTATTTATCTGATTAAAACAAGAAAACATATACTCCACAAGTGCAAAAGATATAACAATTACTGGAATCTAAGAAGGGATACACTAGCTCATTTCACTCTGTTTCTAGAATTTAACAGTAATGCTTTCTCCAAAAGAGAAAACATTACTTAGTGTACTTAGAATGTTGTCTTTCATTGTCTTTTTTTTTTTTCTCTTTTCTCTTTCTTTTTTTAATAATAGTTCTCTCTCCTCTTTTTCTTCTTTTTTTATTCTTCATGTTAATTCCCTCTGATTGTATGTAACTACTATGTAGTTACTACAGTCTACCATCAAGCTCTGTGTTATAAATTGTTGATTTTTTTTAAAAAAGGCATGTAACTGTGGTCACATGACATGTTCCAGTATGTGAGGTCATAGGCCTAGACTTTAGGAGAAGGGGCTGGAAGAATGATGTTAAGGTGTATGTTAACAGTATGTTCACCTCATAATATATATATAGTACATTCATAGTATTATATGCAAGTCCACCTGTCTGGAAATTACATCCCTGCAGTGATATCATCTCCAAATCATACAAGCCTATCTACCACAGTAGCCACCTTTCTCGCAACATGTCTTATGGCAGTGCTGCAACCCTCTAGGTATTCCATCTTCCACAGCAGAGATACTCCTATTCAACTCAGTCTTCCATGATGGAGTTACTCCTGTTAGTGTCTTAATACTGAAACCTCCACTCAGGATAATAAGGGTTTTACCACTGAAATCCTGAGCATCTCCTATACTATTTGTTTGTATATAAGACTAGTAATTATACTGTAATTCACTAGTCTGATAATTGACAAAGATAATTCTTATTGAACTCAATCTCCAGTATTCAACAATGACACACCAAATCAGCACTCACTCCCATCTTAGACTTCTTCCTATCATCTGAAGTTGTAACCACAGGGCAGACAGACAATACAGCATATAAGCTGAAGCCAAGGTTGTTCCACAAGTCTGCTCTACTCCAAGTATATTCTGTGGATTTCCACCCCGGTGTAAACTACATCTAACACATAGACAATATATGAATATTAGAGCAAGATTATTTATCATTAGCACAGACTATGTATGTATTATATAAATAGTATAGGAATATATTGGAAACTCCTTGTTAAGTTCTCTTATGATTTCCACAAGAGATCTACCTTTCTAAGAGATTTACTTTAGTAATACTATTTGATCTTTGTACTAAGTGGTTGCCACAACAGTGTTAGCTACAATGTAACTACTTATATTAAGAACTAACAAAACAGAAAAGATAAGAAAAGCTACAACAAAGTAAATGGCAGATCAAATCTTTATGAAAGGAGAAAGCTCTTAGGTTATATTCTGGGAAAGCTATGAAATGACTTAACAAAGTTCTACATAAATTGCAATATTTGTTATATCTTCTACATTCATGAAGAATGTTGTCATGATTTGATAAAATATGATTCATATAAGTAGCTGAAGTTTTCTTTTAGAAAAAATCTCAGGTGATATTCTTCTATAGGAACATGATTTGTAATTACTCTAGTTGCTCTTGCACATAGAGAATTTGAATGACTGAAATAGTTAATCAAAGAACTCCCTTTTGTATAAGTGGGGATGATCATACAATAATCGTTGTCCAGGAGTTTTAAGAAATAATTTCCTTTGAGATTGGATGCCTGAAATGTCATTTTCCAATTTCTAATAATATTGTTGCATTCTTCTTTCTTGCTGAAATCCCACAACACTTTGTATGAGAGAATATGAGTGAGATTGAATTTTTGTTTCTTTGTCAGCTGACACATGATGAGACTATTTGGTATTACTTAAACAGTCCCAAAAATCAATTGAATCCTGAGTGTGTTTATTGAAAAACACCCTGAGACCTTGAATTATGGCTATTAATTATATTTGATAAGAATGAGTTATTGAATTAAAAATATTCCTTATCAAATGAATAATATTAGTGATAACTATGATGTGGGATGCTTCTGGAATTTGAAGGTTTTTTTGATACTATTAAAATTTGAATGAACATGCAATATTAATGTAGCAACATTGTTTTTAATGCTTGCATCAGAAATTATGACAATAGAATTAGGATCCATTAGAGTGTTTTCAAATATTTCATCAAGTTTACAAAGATAAGCCTTTTTGCTTTCTTTATCTTTGTGATTTGCTTGATAAAAAGAAAAACAACTAGGAAAATTGTCAATTAATTTGAAACCAGAAGAAAATTCACAATTAAGAGAATTGAAAGAAGAAAAAATTCTATTAAGATAACTATTGGCATCTACTATGGAACTCTTAATTTTTAGCCATTGCTTGATGGTTATATCCTCTAAGAACAGGCAATATAAGAGAGAATTCTTCACATGTCTATTTTCTAATAGTGAGTTAATTATATGATTTGATAGTAGAGATGAAATTCTAAGTTGATGTCTACCACTCATTTTTTGAAGGTGTAAATGGATGGGTATAAGACTAGTAATAGCCTCAATTCCCCAAGTAGGTGATGTACAAAAAGCACCTATAATCCAAATAGCAGCTCTCTATTGTATTTTCCAAGTTCTTTACAAAGATATGAAAGTGGGATATTTTTTAAGAATTATAGAGGGAATCCATAGAGTGTAATAAGAACACAAGTTCTATAGAGTAGTTGTTTGTGATGTGAAAGTAATCTCTAAGTCAAGTTTCCCAACATTTTCATGTTTTTTACAGTTGAAAGAGCTTTATTAGAATAGAAGCTGATATGTTGATGGAAAGACAATTTTCTATTGAAGATGAAACTGAGATATCTTCAAACATTCTTCAGTTGTAAAAAAAAGCCTCCTATTATACTGAGATCAAGAGAAGGAGGATCAAGAGAAGGAGGATTGAAACTCTCATGAGATCTTGAAAAATGGAAGACTTCAGATTTCCCATGTTTGATGACAAGTCCAAACTGGTTAAGAGAGAAGAGACAATGTTATAGCTATAGAAAAGCAAGGTGTTTGTTTTTTCAAAGATTTCTTCCTGTGAAATAAAAAGTTTATTGTCTACAAAAGAAAGAAATGAGATAGGGATATTAAGATTTTTAGTTCTTTTTTTGAAGATGTAGAAAATGGGTGAAATATAGAGAGTGGAAAGAATGGGAGAAAAAGCAGAGCCTTGTTCTATACCTATATAAATGCTGAAAAGAGGATAAACAAAATTGTTCCATACATACTGAGTTTTCTTACCAATTAAATAATTAGAAGAGAAAAGCAAAATTTTAGAATTAAAACTAGCTTTATCCAGGATTAACAGAAGAAGTTGGTGATTAAGTGATGAGAAAAACTAGATGATATCAAAGACTAGTATGCTTGTTTCAAGACTTTTGATCTATTCTGAATAAATTAGGTGTATAAGAAGAACACCTGTATCTATAGTCAAATGTTGCTTTAAACTACCTAGTTGATAAGGGTGGACAAAACTTGTTATAATAGATTAATATTGAAGTCTTTTGCTGATGACTTTTTCAATAAGTTTTCCCAAAGTATTAAGGAGAACAATCAGGCAAAATATTTTTGAAGAGTTGTAAACTGTTTTGTTAAACTTAAGAATAATGACCAAAGAGGATGTTTTGAAGTATGACAGCCAGTATCCTATGTTGATACAAATATTAGCAATATTGACAATGTTAAGAAGACATTTATTATTCTCTATAATGACTTTTAGGTGTTTCTATGAAATGTGATCTGTCTCTGGAGAAAACAAATTGTTGTATTTATTGATGGCATTCTTAAACTCTTCCTTATAAAAAGATAGCTACTTCATAATAGATCTTGATAAAGTTTCATCTAATAGACTTGGATTTATTTGATAATTTTGTACTAAGTTGAATATTTGGTGTAAAGCCTGCCATAAATCAATGTAGGGATATCTATTATATTGCAAAGCTTCTATTGCTAGCTTTTTTTACCCAATTCATGAGATCCCAAGATCTTTTATTCTTTGATGTAATTTCTTGAATTTTATTATCAAAAAATAAGTGTTTGGTCTCCTTAATGACTCCTTTGAAAATCTTCTGGTCCTCAATTATCTTAAAAGATCTGTATCTGGTCAGTTTGTCATGATATTTCTCATTCCACCATACTTTGGAATATTTAGTGATATTAACATATTGAGAGAATTTATACCAAATGAATTTGAAAATTCTTGTATATTTTTGAACTATAGTTTCAAGAGATTCTTTGTCTGGTATGCTTGAAGTACTAATGTTTCCTATCACATTCATAAGCTCTGAAACAAAGTTTTCTTTCTCATTTTTCCTAATAATAGTACATTGTTTTTCTTGAATGAATTCTTCCATAATAGAAATATTGATGGTTAAAGAGACATAGTCTAATGAATGTTAGGATTTTGGTAGAATACAATGATTATCAATCTCAACTAAATTTAGTCAAAGAAATATGAGGTCAATGATAGAGTTAGAGTCATTAGGATTATCAGCATAACAAGTTAGAATCTGATAAATAGGAGAAGATAATTTAAGTTCACAAAAATCAGTGACTTCTATGAGAAAATTGCTATAAGATGAGTGAAAGGAATCAAAAAAGATCCTATTTTCTATTTCTGATATTGAAGTCCCTAGCTATAATGAAGATATTTCATATATTAGCCACTGTATCCTTAAGATACTTTAAGGCTGATTGATGTTCATCAGAGTATATATTGATCATAAGAAAAATACTGCTGTTATTGAAAAGAAAAACAATTAATGTTCCTGTAGTTGAAAATGTCCTTTCTAAGAGAAAAGTACATATATAAGAGTTAAACATTGATATACATCAAAACTCTTAGATGTTTGTCGTTGTTGGGTAATTGTCTAGAGAAGATCAACCAATTCAGATGATTTAGAGCACCTACAACTTTGTCTCTTTCCTCACTAATTAAACTTAGAATAGTTCAAATAAAGGACCAAGGAAGTTCTTAAATAAAGAGGATATTAAATTCTTTTTTTTGTTTTCTAGAATTATAAGTGAGTATTTTCTACAGTATTCTAGATCTATAATATTATGTCATGTGTGATGCATCATATGACTATAGACATATATCTCTTTATCATCTGAAAAAGGGAAAAAAAATCAAAAAACATAGATAAAAAGAAAAGAAAATCAAAACAAAATATAAGTGTTATAACTTAGATTTAAGTGTTTGAACAAAAGATAACTCTTGTATTGAGTAACACAAGAGAACTCAATAGAGTTCTAAGTACAAACTAATTTATCTTATATACTATAGACTATGGTTTGTATGCACACTATAACTAATCTACTCTAAAGTCTAAAGTCTATATGTATTCTATAAGGCCAACATACTATTGCCAACATACTATTGTCATACTATACAATGTCATCTGTCCCAGAACCTTACATATTAATGTATTACATCTCTATCACACTTTGTGACTTATATGACTATCATATATAATGTTATATTATACTCTTTGCTATAGTCTAAAACAAAGAAAAGTAAAATGAAAACCAAAAATAAATTAAAATTAAAATAAAAAAGCAAGAAAATAAATAAAACCAAGTCTATCATTTATAACTCTAACAATAAAAGTTCAAGCATACCATAATAGTAGGCTTTAATTCCTCTTGAATTAAAGTTGGGACTAGAAATTTGATCAACATTAAGTGAATTAATAATATAACTGAGAATGGCAGCCAATTGTTTGTTAGTAGAATTATTGCTGTACTGGGTTTTGATTAAAAATTATTAAGATAACTAGTAGGATTAGTAGTGAAAGTATTCCCCTAATTAGAATTGATGTCTATAAAGACAATACTTGAGCTAGAAACAGATGAAACTATCTGAGCAGATTGAATAGTATGATTGACCTCTTTGATAGATAGATCATAATTGTTATGGATGTCATGACTCAAAGATTTTAGAGCTGGTCAATGAGAGAGATCTTGTAAAGGGTTTACACAAGAGAACTTAATGGAGTTCTTAGTACAATGTATCTACCTATATATTATATATATTATATAACATCATTGTTTCTCAAACCTTCCACTATGTTCTATGTGACTATATGATTGTGTGACTATTACTGTGACTGTGTTATCTGATATGACTGATGTGTAACAGTATGATTGTAATATCCTACTAAATCCTAATCCTAGCTTAAAAAGAAAATTAAAAGAAACTTGGATCCAAACTTCATAAGTCTGATAATAGGGTATTTGAAGAATAAGCTCTAGCAAGATATTTACTAAAACAAGATACAGTGTTAAAGAGTGTTCTAAGCTATGAGTTAACCCTGAGTAGATTAAAGAGTTGTAGTAGGAAAAAGCCATTGGATTTGTTAAAATGCAATTTGAATGTTAAAAGATTTGCAGGCAGAACTACAACAGAGAATTTAGCAAATAAAACTGTTTAGAAACAATAGCAGATTTAGGAATAATACTATCAGACATGATTTATACTAGAAGACAAAAGTCTACAGAGTTGGCTTAGGAATATATAGAGTATGAAAACTCTATACAATGAGCTTTGGTGATGTGAACTTTCTAGAATAATCTTGCCTTTAGCTTATATACTGCACTTTCTGTCTACCATATAGTTATAACTTCAGAAGATTGGAACAAAGTCTGAAAAGAATTAAGTACTGATATAGTATATTGTCATTGAACACCAGAAATCAAGTTTACTTGAATATTCACTAATTATCAGACTAGTAAATTACAATGTAACTACTAGTCCTATATACAAAGATAATATATAAAAGATACTTGAGAATTTTAGAATATAGCTTCAAGTAGAAGCTTCAGTGATAAGATACTGAAAGGGGTCAGATAGGAGAACTCCATCATAGAAGGCCAAGTTCAATAGAAGTATCTCTGTTGTAGAAGACTAGGTACTTGAAGGGTTCAGAAACAATTGCATCAATGCTACAGAGATATGTTGCAGAAAGAATAGCCATTATAGAAGACAAACTTTTACTAAAATTTAAAGAATATATCACTGCTATAAAGAACAGTCTTCTGAATGAGTGGACTTGACATATGACAATCTCTATTCCAGTTGCTCTAACAAAAGAGAATATGTAAATTAGAAGAGAGATATTTACTTTTACAGATGTTTTGGGTGGAGCTTATGTAAGCATTATCTGAGATAAGAGTTAAATAGCTTGAATATGCTTAGATTAGCATATAACATCTGTACATATTATATCATCTAATATGTCATGTACTATATGAAGCCATATATTCTCTCCTGTTATAGCAACCACTAGTCAAAAGACCAATAGCAACACAAGCAGTAAATCTCAAGACAGATATCAAGTGGGGATCATAAGAGAACTCAACAAGAAGTCCCTAATGTATTGCTACCCTATTTATACAATAGATATATAGTCTATGCTAGCAATAAATAATCCTATCCTAATATCCATATGTTAGCCATGAGTATACCATGTATATACCATAAGGTAAACATGCTGTAGATATGTACCTTGATATCATTCTTCCAGCTTCTTTTTCCATAGTCTAGGTCTATGACCTCATATGATGTGACATGTAACATGTGACTACAAGTCACATGCCTCTTTGTTGTCTAAGAAAATGAAAAGAAAAATCAAAGGAAAAGAAATATTAAATCAAGGAAAATAGATAAAATTAAATTTAAAAGTTTAGAGTGTACTATGGTATTTATAGTATTGGGAAGTAGATGAGTCTGAGCATGGGAAAGTAGTGTTTGTACAGAAATAGATTCCCTTACAAAATAGAGATATCCAGAGTCAGATCTAATAACTGTCCACACAGTTATTTGAGTAAAGCTACTAGAGATAGATCTTGTTAATTATTCACAATTGAGAATCTCAAAACTTCACCTCAGACAACAGCTCAAGTATACTAAGTTTGATTGTCATGAAAATTCGAAAATATAACTCGGGTTTCTACTTTTGAGAAAGTTCCAAACAAATGATAATTGAATGCCCACATATAATTATGTAATGATTCAATAATTCCAGGTCTTTTCCTCTAATTCCAGCTCTTTAGATTCCTGAGCTAATTCGCAAGGTGTACAACAGAGAGCAGTGCAGCAGTCACTCCAGCA
>Ga0157359_1000444_pt1 | contig 15118 bp, 7 predicted proteins | sample AttcapACBM3_FD_111482 | JGI IMG/M metagenome (GOLD analysis project Ga0157359, IMG submission 111482) | Fungus gardens microbial communities from leaf cutter ant in Botucatu, State of São Paulo, Brazil - Atta capiguara ACBM3 | ecosystem: Host-associated > Fungi > Mycelium > Unclassified ...
TATATATACTAGTAAGAAGTAGAACAATGTGCAGTACATGAGGCAAATGTCATAAGGAAACAATAAGGATAAGGCAAGGTTGTAGCATCTACTACATGAGGTGCTGACTAAGACTACTTGTGGTGCAGCCAATCATATTGTCATATCCTTTGCCCTTCTCCATGCTGTCTCCAGGAGGCATCGATCATAACAATCTTAGTCATAGTTGACCGGCTCACCAAGCAGGCAATCTTTATCCCTGCCCACAACACCATCACGTCCACAGACTTAGCATGTCTGTTTGTTCTTCATGTGTTCTCCAAACACAGTGTTCCTTCCCATGTCACCTCTGACAGAGGCTCAGAGTTTGTGTCAAACTTTTTTCAATCTTTAGACACTACTCTCAACATGCGGCTTCACTTCACTTCAGGTTATCACTCCAAAGATGATGGACAAACTGAATGCACGAATCAGACACTTGAGCAATACCTCCATGTATATTGTAACTACCAGTAAGACAACTGGTCCAAACTCCTACCTCTCATGGAGTTTGCCTATAATAATACTTAGAGTGCTACTACCAGTGTTTCCCCATTTTTTGCTAATAAGAGATATCATCTGAACATCACTGTTCACCCCAAACATGATATTGCTTCCTTCCGAGCCTATGACTTTGCCATAGATCTCAATGAATTACAGAGTATTCTCAAAGCTGAAATCTTTGTAGTCCAACAGCATTATCAGAAATCCACTGATACATGACATTTCTCTGCTCCTGATTTCAAAGTAGATAACAAAGTCTTTGTCAAGGCTCAGTTCTTCTGAACCACTCAGCCTTCAAAGAAACTCTCTAAAAAATATCTCGGACCCTATAAAATCATTGCCTAGTCTGGCACTCTATCGTTCACTCTCTGTCTTCTAGAGTCCATGCACTCTGTTCATTCAGTCTTCCATGTGTCCATGCTTGAACCCACCACATCCAACACTTTCTCCGAGAGAATATAACTGATTTCCACTCCAGTCATAATTGATGGAGAACCCAAATATGAAATTTCTCAGATAGTGGATTCTAAAATTGATCACCGATGGGCATGCAAACTCCTGTACAAGGTGATCTGGCTAGGGTATGAAGACACTAGAGACAAATCCAAATAGATTCCCACATCTGGACTCACTCATGCTGCCGACTTGGTATCTGATTTCCACATCGCATATACCACCAAGCCTAGTTCTCTCCCATTGTCCTGATCATGCTGTTGTATTTGTCCCCTGCATCTGTGTATTCCCAACAGGGATTCTTCCTTCATTAATTTCTTAGTATATTCTGTTCACTTATTTTCATTAACCCTTAGCTTCCATGCACTTTTTGGGGTTTCTTCTCAAAACTTCAAACTTCTTTTCATTCTAATTCTTGTTTTTCTTACTCACACATTTAATTTACAGAAAATAGAAATTCTATTAATAAAAGAAAAAACAAAACCACAATGCTAACAGGAGACAGACAATGGAGTCTCTTCCTCCTGACTTTCTCTGGGGCCATCCTCGGACCCCTCCACATTATCCATGCTCTCCTTCTTCCTATTCTCTTCTTCCGAGCCCCATCTCTGCTCCATTGTAGCCCCAATCCTCTCCAACTAGGCCATGTTCCTCTCCTAGCCCTCTACTAAGTTCTGGAGGGACTTCCCAACTCCTCGGTACTCTTCTATGAGTTTCTAGAGTGTCTTTTCAATGGTACTTAGGACTCCGCTATAAGTAGAGATCATAGCCAGGATGTTGGTGTTGGTGTGAGGTACATACCACTGCTTGAGGGCAATGCATCCGGCACATACAAGAGATTAGCTATAAAAAAGAAAATTATTAAAAAATAATAATAATAAGTATAAAAAATACTTACCTTGAGGAGTATACCAGGCAATCCTGCCTAGCACTCACACACCTCTCACAGAGGTTAGCACCCCCATCTTCACTGCAGCACCTCTGCAGTACTTCCCTGGTTGTTTTCCTCTAGCCTTCTTAAAGGGCTGTTGCCCCTCTTCATCTCTGGTGACGACTTCCTTGTGCTTAGATCCTGTGACCTGGGATCCTTCTGTTATAAGACAAGTGTGTGGACAGACTTTAGGGTTAGGGTTAGGACAAAGATAAGATATAGGACAGTAGTATATTATTAGTCTACAATGGAAAAAGAGCATGTGAGATGAGGTCATAGGCCTAGAATGGTCTAGAATGGTCTACAAGGGTCTACAAGGCTAGAAGAGCCTAGACAATGATGTCAGGGAGCATGTACACCACATTGCTACCACATATAGGACATATGGACATTAGAGCAGAATGCACAGTCTTGCACAGTCACTGCAGAGTAGATATAAGGTAGACATATTGTTGTAGCATGGACCATCTGTAACTTATATAAATAGGATAGCAATACAGCAAGGGCTCCTTGTCAAGTTCTCTTGTAATCTCCACTACTAGATAGCCTACTGAGAGCTTTGCTGAAGTAAGCAAACTACAAGTGCCATTCTGGTGAGTGGTTGCTACAACATCTTCAGCCCCCTCCAATAGGGTGGCCTCTTCCTCTAACACCTCATTCCAGAGCTATTAGAGGTATTCTACTATCCTCCTCCTCTGCAACTCTCTGCCTCTCAGCTTCCTCCCAGGCCTTCTTCTCCACTTCCCTCTTAGCCTTCTAAGCTGTGTGCTCAGCCCGATGTAACTTCACCACTTCTTCCAGTTGGATTAGGAGCCGCTGCTTCTTCTCATACCTCCACTATATCTCTTACCATCACTTTTCGAAAATCTCGGCATTGTATTGTGAAATATTGGAGTGGGCAGGAGAAAACATAATAATATAGAAACAAGAGTGAAAAACTTTCTTCTCCATTTATGTATTGTTGATTTTAGGTACCATCACAGGATGTTTTGGGAAAACCCAATAGGACTTCAAAGACTCAGTCCTAAAGGGGGAACACTGTCATATGCAAGTCCACCTGCCTGGAAATTACATCCCCACAGTGATATTAATTCCAAATTATACAAGCCCACCTTTCTTGCAACACATCTTATAGCAGTGCTACAACCTTCTAGGTATTCCGTCTTCCATGGTGGAGATATTCTTATTCAACTTGGTCTTCCATGACAGAGTTACTCCTGTCAGTGTCTCAACACTGAAACCTCTGCTTGGGGTAATAGAAGTATTACCACTGAAAATCCCAAGTATCTCCTATAATATCCATTTGTATATAAGACTAGTAGTTACACTGTAATTCGCTAGTCTGATAATTGATGAAGATAATCTCTTATTGAACTCGATCTCTGGTGTTCAACAGCAACATACTAATCAGCACTCACTTCCATCTTGGACTTCTTCTCATCATCTGAAGTTGCAACCATGTAGCAGACAGACAGTGCAGCATATAAGCTGAAGCCAAGATTGTTTCACAAGTCTGCCCACCTCCAAGTTATTTCTGCAGACTTCCACCCCAGTGTGAACCATGCCTGACAACATGTCACAGTCTCAGAGCCTTAATAGTCTTATGGTGTTTTTAAAAGACTTAGTAAACTCTGCTTCACAAAGTGTCCAATCTAATAGAGATGTATAACTAAGCAACTGGTACCATCCCTAGTAACACTCATGGCCACATCATACTTTTATGCTAACAATTATCCATTTGAAGGGAATAGTTTTATTGAAAGTTAAACTACTGACTGCTTAGAAGCTTGACATTATGTTAGGAAACAGACCAGCTACTGAATCAGTTATACTAAAAGTGTATAATGTCAAGCTTAGCTTTGACATCTAGCTAGTGCTATATATGCACTTCATACTATACTTCTAACATAGAGCATAATATATGAAAGAAGAAAGAAGACTCAGAAAATGCAAAAGAGGCAGTAACTAAGTTTGAGAGGAGGATAAGTGCAGAAGTACAGAGACAAGAGAAGTTGAAGATGGCAAAGAAAAGAGATTTTGGAAGAAGAAAGTTTCCAGGAAAATATATAGCAAAGATGTTGTATGAATGGGATGATGAAAAGTTTGAAGAAGAATATTTAAAGAAGCTAGAGAGGAATTAGTAGAAGTGAAAGTCTGTTTCTCCAGAAGAGAAACTTTGAAGGGTGGTAATATCACACTTTAAGATAGTAGACTTAGTTTATTTTCTTTTATTCTCTTTATTTTATTTTATTTTATTTTATGTTTCTAATTTTCTTTATTAGAACTTAGTTAGGAAATAGTGATGTAATATCATACATGATGGTCAAAATGGTCACAAGTCATGACAGCTGTCATAGGGTAGTTACACATGTCACAGTTACAGACATTATCATATAATACAGAGATGAACATAAAAAGTTTTAGAACAAGTAATGTTACAATAACATGGTTATCACATGTTTGCTTTATAGATAACACACAATCTTTAGAGTAGGTTAGATATAGCCAAGCACAGACCATTAACCTAGCATATATAAGATAGATAACTTATACTGGGAACTTCATTGAGTTTTCTTATATTAACTTCATTGCAAGATTTCTTTTTCTCTAACTTTTAAGCTTAAGTTATAACAGGATAAGTAGTAACTTATCTGGGATATGTGGAATACAAATAACAAATATCCTTCAGCTTTAGCTTATGTGTAGCATCTCTACCTGTCATACTAGTCATATATTTCAGAGATTGTATTTAGAAAAGTGAATGTAAGGGGACCACAAGCTCTGCTAATAAACTCTACACCCAGACTTTCTCAATAAAAAAAACACTAGCAGCAGACTCTGATGCAGATCTTCTCACTCTAGCCTTGTCAAACTCCATGCCTAAACTCCATCACACTTGGACCTGCCACTTTCATACTGAGACCTTGGTACAAGTTTGTGATGTCTCCATTTACTGTTCCTAGCCATACTGGTATCATCATTTCTTAATTATATCAGTATTGTTCTACTGGATTGGAATAAACAGTGCAATATTGAAATAGTCATTGTCTCCAGAAAACCTTATTCTATTCTCTTAGGTTTTTTCTGGAGGTAAGTGCTATATTGTACTTTCTTAAAAATATATACTTAGATTTTTCCTGGAGAGCACAAATTCTGTGTTTCCATCCAGTTGCCCTAACAGTGAAGGAGATTATTACACCCAAAGGAGTGAAGAGATGTGTTGTTGCTAATACCAGAAAAGAGTACTAGTTTTGGTCAATTTTAAGATAAGAAATTACAATGTAACTATCAGGCTTATATACTAAGTACTCTGCCTAAGATGATATTTATAGAATAGATATTGTAAGTAAATTACTTTAGTTCTGATAGTTCTCAGATAAGGAGTTAGAAATCCATAGAGTTACTGGAAAGTCCAGTGAGGATTTCTAAGAAGTAATCACCATTATTTTTTTGTTCACCAATTTATTTACATAGTTTTTAATTGCAGTCTGTAGCAGACTACTTACAACAAGTAGCCTACAATTTTTGCCTCAGAAGACAAAGACTTTCTTCATAGATGGAGAAACACTATTAGTAACAATAGAAATCAAAGAGAAATCTAGATAAAGGTTGCTCATAACTGACCTACAAATTATGTATCCAAGTCTACAAAAACCTATCATACTGAGAAAACACAATCAAGAGAAACTGAATGAGGTAAGACTGAGAAACAATTTATAGAAACAGAAAAGCAATCCTATCAAGCACTTATAGAGGCTCATAAGAAAAGAGAGATCATTCTTGAGGAAAGAAGATGAAAGCACTTAAATATTCCTCCAAGAAGTTAACAAAGTTCTCAATGGATGGATATGAATTAATTAAGAGACTATGGACAAACCTAGAGCAGTTTGCAAAAATGTGTCAACATTTTTCATCTGGAAATGGTCATACAAACATTAGGTGTATTCTGCAAAGAAAAAGCACTGTCTATACTTTCTAATAGAAGCATGGTTAAGGATGGCTTCAGTTGCCCTAGCATATAATATAACTGGCTGGCCAAAGTAAGTGAGCCAACTACCACCCTTAGAGTAGCTAGACTAAAGAGGTTTACAATTCTTGCCTCTAAGAGTCAGAGAATGGTGCTCTTAAACAATAGGACAATTAAAGAAGGTTTTTCAAGCATCTAGACATGAAGTGACACTCTTAGAGTGAAGAGCATCATTAAATGTTACTGTATGAAGTCTAGTAGCCATTCTAGTATTAGTTACATGTTATAGACTATTTGGTGAAAAGACCACTCAGCCTTACTTGAACAATTCCAAAATTTGATTTTATAGCCAAGGCCACTACAAAAGAACGATCTAAGTGCAGAATAGATAGCTAAAGAGTAGATCTGTACACTGAGGGGTCTACTGTCTTCCTGGAAGAGTCTAAAGAGCCAGTGATGAGAATTGTACATTTAATATCTACAGGTAATCTTGAAGATTTCCAGTCTTATAGCAAATAGCTTAGCATCAGAAGTAGTTGTTCTACTAGCTGGAGCCTTAGAAGATGACATTTAGTGGCCTAGTTCCCAGAAATTTATAGCAGAGATAGTCTGTATGTTTTTAGGAAAATATAACACTTGTACCAGTAGCAATAACAAGAGTAAAGAGAGAAGAGGCCACTTCATGACAAAGATAATCCAGAAACTTCAGATGAGCTATACAATCATTGAGACTTGAACAATTACAAGAATAGAAAGAAATGTAATTAGAGAAACTATCTAGTTGTTATGATTCAAGCTTTGAGTTTAAGCAAAAGACACACTCTATCAAGAATGAAAAGTGTAAACTTAGTTTTTTGTCATTTTCTTTCTTATTTTCTTTTCTTTTCAATTTATTTTCATATTTTTTTATTTATAGAACTTATGGTTAGGGTTAGTCATGTAACACAAAAAGAAAGGCATAAAAGGTGCTAAAAGAATAATGTTATACAACATGCACAATGCATGTTGGCCTTAAAGTATACACATGGCCGTTTAAGATAGGCTAGAAGTACATAACATAGACCATGTGCCTTTAGTATAAAAGGTAGACAATTCTGTAAAGAGTTCTCTATCAAGTTCTCTTGTATTAACCCAATACAAGGTTCTATTCATTGACCAACCCTAAGGTCTTTGAGTTATAACACACTCTTATATTAAATAACACAAGAGAACTCAATAGAGTTCCTAAGTACAAGATGTCTACCTTATATAATCTACTGATGGTCTGTGCTACCCTTCTTTAGCCCTACCCTAATGGCCATATGTTCACCTTGAGGTTAACATGTGTTAACTATGCTATATAACATCATCATTTCTAGAATCTTCTATGTTGTTCTATTATATCACATGAGCATGTGACCTATGTAACAGTGTCCATATCTATAACTGTGACTGATGTGATTACTGAGTCATGTCTATGTGACATGTATGTGACTGTGACATGTGATGTCATGTTTTTGTCTTCTTCACTTATGTCCAAATAAAGAAAAAGAAAAAGAAACTCAAAATAAAATAAAGGAAAGAGAAAAGGAAAATAGAATAAAACCAAGTCCATCATTCACAACTTTAACACTAGTAGCCTATGACTTAGTGTAATCTCAGTATCAAAGAAATTAAATTATTCAATGAAATTGAGAAGTAATGCTTCATTATTCAGAAGAAGACTCTTCAAATAAGCACATTGAGTATTATTCAAGAGAGCAAGTGATTGTGGATGAGAACAGGTACTCTTTGAGTTTTCAGCACTAAGTAAAGATATTAGTATATATCATGAAGAAAGAGTAGCAGTCTTGTCTCAAGACTACTAAACCAGCTTCTTTAGATAAATATCAGAGTTGTAAATGATGAACTTGATTTTATTTATTTTCTTTCTCTTTTATTTTTCTTTTTTATCTTTGGTTTTCATTTTTTACTTTTTTTGTTTTAGACTAAGGCAAAGAGTGTGATGTGATGTCACACATGATAGAGGCATAACACAGGGTGGTCATATATGTGATACAAGAGAAGAACATAGAAAATTCTGAAACAGATAACATTATATAGTATAATAACAGCATGTTAGTCTTATGGAGTGTATATAGACTTTAAGGTTGGTTAGTTATAGTGTGCACATAGACCATGGTCTATAGTATATAAGATAAATTAGTTTGTACCTAGAACTCTATTGAGTTCTCTTGTATTATTTAATATAAGAGTGTGTTTTTGTCTTATCTCTGAGACTTAGATCATAATATAATATACTATTCTGAATACCTATGTTTAGAAGTCTGACTTCCTTCTTATTCTACTTCCTGTTGATATTTCCTTCTCAAATATAACTACTACAACATACAGAGACACTATTAGAATTGAAAATATCAAAATTTATTTATTTTCATTTTTTTATTTTCTTATTTTGAATTTAGGGTTAGGAATTAGTATAATGTCATAAACTATCACACAACATGATAATATGTTATATATTAGTCATACATGTCTTAGTTACACACAATCACATGATATATAGAAGAACATAGAAATTTTTAGATCAATAATATTATATAGTATATTTTATATATGCTAATCTTATAGATGATACATGGCCTTTAGGTAGTATAGACCATTAACCTAGTATATATATAAGATAGATACTTTGTTCTAGAAACTCTATTGATATCACAACTTAAGACTGAATATTTAGTTGAAAAAGGAAACTTGTATTGTATAACACAAAAGAACTTGGTAGAGTTCCTAGTACAGATATGTCTACTTTATATTCCTCCAGTGCATAGTCTGTACACACTTATATCTAGCCTATCCTAAATGTTATAAGTTTATATAGATAAAGTCACTATCTTTTTGTGATATATAACATCATCTTTCTATTATTACCTGATGTTGTGATCATAACTATAACAGTCATCATACATAGTCACATGTGATGTTACTTTGTTTCTTCTTTACTAAGTCTAAAACTAAGAAAAGAAAAGAAAAGAGATAGAGAAGTTAGGGTAAAAAATAAGAGAGATATAAATAAGTAGAAGAGTAGAAAAAGTGATGTTAAGTACAAAAGACTTGGTATTCAAAGAAAGACTAGCAAGAAAGCTAGTGAATCCATATATTAGTTTATATATCATTGATGAGATAGTATCTACCAATACAATCAAATTATGGTTGCCAACTTCAATGAGAATTTATCTAGTGGTATATTATGACTCAAAGTCCTTAGAGTTAGACAATAAGACGAAAATCTTATATTAGGGTTTTAACACAAGAGAACTCAATAGAGAACTCTGTACAGGATTGTCTATCTTATATACTAAAACCTTGTGGTCCATGCTACTACTACTTTAGCCTACCCTAAATGACCATGTGTTACACATGCTATATGACATTATCTTTCCAGAACCTTCTATGTCCTTCTCTTACTACTACATGACTTGTGATCATTACTGTGACTGTAAAATGTGACATGTGACAGTGTGACCATTATGCCACACTAAACCCTAACCCCAGTTCCCAGAGTAGAAACTAAAAGAAAAGAAAAGAAAAAGAAGAATAAAATAAAATGAAAAGAAAATTAAAAGGAACTTGGGTCCAAACTTTGTAAGTCTGAGATGGTGGATGTTAGTTGAGTAGTACAATATAGGAAACAAGTAGGAAGACAGAAAGTAGAGAAAGTGAAACTAGTAGAGGTAGATAGAGTAGAAGAATGAGAGGTTGAAAAAATTCTAAATAAAAGAAAAATAAGAGGAGTGGTGAAGTATTTGGTACAATAGAAGAGGTTTATAGTGGAGCATAATACTTGGGAATGAGAGGAAGACTTGGAGAATACAAAGAAACTGGTCATTACCTAGATTAGCTCCTGATGGACTAGTAATTACTTCTAATTGTCCTAATCCATGTTGTCTAGTCTACTATAGTAGTACTATAACTATTTAGTTAATTATAGTTGTAGATACTGATCAGTCAAATGTATGGATCATGTACATGGACCATCCTACTATAATATATATGATAGTGGTGTAATAGTAGAATATCTTACTCAAATATCAACTGGAGTTTCTGGGCACTTATGACTCCTCAATGTAAGACTAATCCCCTACAATTTTCTCACTCTTAGAGGTAAGAATTGTAAGTCTTTTCTGCTCAGTTACTTTAAGGTTAGTAGTTGGCTTCCTCATATTGGCTAGTTGGCTACATTATGTGCCAGGGAAACTAGAGCTATTCTCAACTATGCTTCTATTAGGAAGTATAGATAGCACTTTTTCCCTGCAGAGTGCATCCAACTCCCTATTGCAGAGTAAATGAGGTGAGGTGGCCAACATGTTTTATATTACAACACAATGATGTACTCAGTCCAAGTCCAACATAAGTATAGATATAATAATAAATGAAATGCTGATATCGAAACTGTTATTTTCGACATTGTGAAGCAAGTATACTATACCACCTTTGGAATCAGTCATTCTAATTCTATTCCACGGCTGAAGCCCCTGATCAAATGGACATCAAATGGACTCAGATGATTTTAGTGTCGGCTATCGCTATCTATTACACCCGATCCCTGATTCACACACACAAGGTTCGGAGAAGATTTAAGGAGGCCACAGCGACTGAGAGAGCTCCTGGTGTTCTTTCTCACTAGAGTCATCACTTGTACTATGCATCTCAAGTCGCTGTATCCGGATCCCCCTCAAAACCCATTTCTACTCAATGCACATTCATTGCTGGCCGGCCATCCAGGTGTGGCCGATTGGCCCGACTTTACCGCACATGTAGAATACCATACGGGCAAGAAATACTCGGTCAAGGAGCTATGCGCAAGGATTAGTCATTTAGCGACGGCCCTTGGTGCACCAACGTCCCTGGGGGGGCTTGGTTTGGAAGCAGGAAGTGAAGAGAGAATTGGAATCATGAGTGACAACTCTTCTGTAAGTCTTAGGATGACTTCAATTCGATCCACTTACCTTGTGCTCGCTTGACAGGACTACGTGATTCTTGTCGTTGCTCTTCTCAAAATCGCAATTCCATTTGTTCCTATTTCGTGCTATGCGACATCCTTCGAGTTGCGACATGTTCTCTCCCTTACCCAAGTCACTCGGCTGTTTGTCGCGCCTCCGTATCTATCTCGAGTTCTCCCTATCACTACCAAGCTTGGGATTTCAAGTCGTGAGATCTATGTCATGAATGAAGACATTCCTGGACAAGTATCTGTTGAATCTCTCATAAAGAGGGTCGGGGAGAAACAAATTCCTGAGGAACAAGTACGCACAGTGCCAAAGGACACGCTCGGCTACTTAATACCCTCGAGTGGAACTACTGGATTGCCTAAAGGTTCGTCGATGACCAGCCGCCAGGACCGAGTCCTCTGATATTTATACTAACGAACTCTGCAAGCTGTCATAGTTTCCCATGGAAATATCATCTACTCTTTGAGGCAGGGAATTGTACTCCTTGAAGAACGATTGAAGCTCGGCGATGTAAGCTCTCAAAAGTAACTCTGTCAGCGCTGAGACTCATTCAGTGTTTCCCTTACAGATTCCGGCCCCTCTTACTGACGATGGGATATCTGCATCACTCGCCTACCTGCCGATGCACCATGCGGCTGGACTGCACACTTATTGTTTTCGCTTCTTCCTAGGACCGTCCAGGTTAATCATCCTCCCTCGATGGGACACCCAGGCAGTCATGGAGGCTATACCAAAGTAGGCACCAGTCCACAAAGGTGATAACTGCTAATGAAATCACACAGGTATAAGGTCACCACCCTGGGTTTTGTGCCATCAATGATGCAACAACTTTTGGCTCACCCAATGATAGACCGAGTCGATTTCAGTTCAGTGCTCAACATCATATGCGGGGCAGCATACCTCCCACGTGAGTTTGCGATTAAACTGGTTTCTTTACATCGAAAGCCAGTCATTTTTACTGAAGGCAAGGAATTTCTTCCGTTACTTCCTATACCTCGGGGCTGCAGTCTAATATGATTATTACCTTTTTCAGGATATGGCTTGTCCGAGTGTGTACGTTAAGTGCTTTAAGGTCCGCCAAAAAACTGAAAAATTTTGTCAGACCATCGCTGCTATTTACCAACCTCATCCAGGGATATTGAATGGGAGGGGTAAAGACAATATCAATGCCTCTGGAATATTGCTTCCTGGAATGGAAGCTCGGATCGTTCGTGATGATGGATCTGAAGCTGACTGGGACGAGGCGGGTGAGCTCTGGCTTCGCGGAGAGAATGTTGTTATAGGATACTGGAACAATCCCGAAGCCAACGCGATGACTTTTGTGGATGGATGGCTTCGGACAGGGGACAAGTTCAAAGTCGACAAAGATCAATATTTCTAGTGCGTCATTGAATTAGGATCTACTCCGTCCCTGGGCTTTACAAGTTTGACGCTATTTACCTCTAGCTTTGCAGATCGCGTTAAGGTAGGTCTTAATCCTGCCATCATATTCATTTAGTTGACAACTGGGACAATAAGGATACTTTGAAAGTCTCCGGAACTCAGGTTTCTCCAATGGAGATTGAGGCAGTTCTGATGTCTCATCCTAAGAAATTGATTGCTGACGTGTCTGTAGCTGGAGTTAGTGGAGGTCGGACCAATGACGAAAAGGTGCCTCACGCATGGATTGTCCTAAGCGAGGCGGGAAAGGCACTTGGGGCATCTGAAGCAATCCGGGAACTAGTAGCATGGCATCGGACTAGTCTGAGCAGATACAAATGGCTGCGGGGTGGGATGGAAGTTGTTTCTGAAGTGGGTTGATTGTACTGAACTCGCCTTTGCCTGCTTTGGATTTGATTTTCGTGTCTAGATACCAAAGTCACCGAGTGGGAAAACGCTGAGGCGGCTACTTCAGGAACAATACGAGCAACGTGTGCAGCAGGCGCACCAGTCGAAGCTGTAGATTGTTGGAATAATTGTTGCAGTACAATTTGTATTTATGTTGCAACCAACTGACCTCTGTCTTAACTGATGGACTAACAATGTTAGTCTGAAGCTATTGGTTGTGTATTATTTATTTGAGTGCTGTAATTTTTATCTAGACTTATTTACATAGGGTATTACATGATTATATCACATGACTAGTCACATGTTACAGAACCTTCCAACATATTCTATAAATAGTGATAGGTTAGGATTATACAGATGATTATATACAGACTTAGTTAAAATCTAATAGGAATTCTGCTGAGTTTTTTTTTTGGTCAACAATTTATTACATGATGCTTGATTATAGTCCATGGCAGACTATCTACAGCAAGTAGCCCACTATTTTTTCCTCAGGAGACAGAAATCTCTCTCATAAACAAAGAAAGACATTATTAGAATCAATAGAAATCAAGGAGAAATCTAAATAAAAGTTGCTCATAACTAATTATGTGTCTGTAAGAAGACTAGACTTTCCAGACCTTTCATTCCATTTATCTAAGAAAAGTTTGTTGGATGAGGCATGTATTGTAGCAACCACTAGTCAAGACAACCAATAAACCACTTAAGTAAACTTATGAATGAAGTATCTCATAGGGATCATAAGAGAAATCAACAAGGAGTTCCTGATGCATTCCTACACTATTTATACAATAGATATATGGTCTATGCTAGTGATAAATAACCCTATCCTAAAGTCCATATGTCAGCCATGAATATACTATGAGATCAACATGCTGTAGACATGTGTCTTGATGTCACTTCTTCTAGTACATTCTTCAATTTTCTAGGCTTATGATGTAATGTCATGTGACCATGGTCACATACCTCTTTATCATCCAAAAGAAAGAAAAAGAAAAAGAAAAAATCAAATCAAGAAAAACAGATAAAAAGAAAATAAAATAAAAATAAAATATTAGAGTCCAAGCATACCATGACAATATAAAGTCATGAAGTAACAAATAAATTTCTAATTTTATCTATTCATTTTATTTCTCCTACTGGCCAATACTTGGGTCACAACTATACAGATTATTAACACTGGCACATCATAACTGTATAGTTTATACCATGAAATTTTACTATCTCATTTATAAAAGGACTTTTGATGAGCAAGGAACCTCAGCTGTTCACATATTTTAGTGTTGGACTCAGGTAAGCTTGTTTAACTATTTTAGTTTTGGACTAAGTATATGTTCCAATAGGTTATAGGCCTTACAACTAACAAAATTTTGAATTTACTACATCCACATCTTAAACAACACATTTATTCTGAACATAATATACTGAACAATAATAGACATCAACACTTGGACACACTATATCTGCATGACATCACACTTAGATATATCTAGAAAATGTTCAGAATATCTCATGGACCACTAGTCTTTTTAGAAAATAACAAATTTAACAGGTGTTAGATGCAATTCACACCAGAAGGTAAAAGTCCACAAGATTTGGCTCAGGAATGCATAGAGTATGGAAACTCTATGTAATAAGCTTAGTGATGTAGACTTGTTAGAATGACCTTGGCTTTAGCTTATATGCTGCACTGTCTGTCTGCCACATGGTCACAACTTTAGATAAGTGGATGAAGTTTAAGATTGAAGTAAGTACTGATTTGGTGTGTTGCTATTGAACACTGGATATTGAGTTCAATAAAAGTTATCTTCATTGATTATTGGACTAGCAAATTACAGTGTAACTACTAGTCTTATATACAAGTCAGATATATAGAAGATACTCAAGATTTCAGTGTATTACCCTGAGTGGAGGTTTCAATAGTGAGATACTGATGATAAGATAAGAGAACTCTGCTATGAAAGACTGAGTTTGATAAGAGTACCACTGTCATAGAAGACTGGGTATTCTGGTTGTTATATCACTACCACAAGAACATGTTACAATATTGCAAGAAGGATGGCTGTCATAAAAGACAGGCTTGTTTTATAGATATTGTAATAACAGCATCATCATGGGAACATATCTTCAGAATAGGTGGACTTAACATATAACAACAGAATGAATTAGATCATCTTCAAAAACCTTATAATTATAACAGCTGAGATATGAAGAGTAATAGGATATCTAGATGGTTCTTGTTATGATTCAATGCTCAAAATGTTAAGCAAAGAACTAACTCTTGTATTGAGTGACACAAGAGAACTCAATAGAGTTCCTAGTACAAAGTAGTCTACCTTATATACTATTACTCATGGTCTATGCTCACTACTGTGCACCCTACCCTAAAGACCATGTGTATGACATGAGGCCAACATATGTTGTCCA
>Ga0157359_1000445_pt1 | contig 15108 bp, 11 predicted proteins | sample AttcapACBM3_FD_111482 | JGI IMG/M metagenome (GOLD analysis project Ga0157359, IMG submission 111482) | Fungus gardens microbial communities from leaf cutter ant in Botucatu, State of São Paulo, Brazil - Atta capiguara ACBM3 | ecosystem: Host-associated > Fungi > Mycelium > Unclassified ...
TGCCTTCTCTCATCATAGACTAATAATATACTACTATCCTATCTATATCTTATCAAAGTCTGTTCACACTTTATTGTATTATAACATTATAACAGTGATATAGAACAAAATATCATATTTGAAGAAAATATAAATCACAAATAATTTAGCTATGTCATATAAAGTGATAGTGTTTACTGTTGGAATAAATATAATTTATTTGAAAAGTAGGTCAACAATAAATTGTGTCAAAACTAGATAAAGAAGAAAGTTTTTCAATGAATTCTATGGAAATCAAGTTTTTATTAGACATGGTTCACACTTGAAGGTAAAAGTCCATAGAGTTGGCTTAGACATGCATAGAGTATAAAAACTTCATACAATGAGCTCAGTAATGTGAACTTGTTAGAATGACCTTAGCCTTAACTTATATGTTGTGCCTCTTATGAGCTATGTGGTCACAATTTCAGAGAATAGTCTTATAAGGAGTTATAAGGAGAGGAGTAAAATGTGTCACCATTGACACTGGAGATTTAGCATCAACTTTAGTTGATTATTAGGCTAGCTATTGCAAAGTAGTCACCAGCCTTAAATACATAATATAACAAAAGGGGTAACTAAAACAGATCTTTGAGCAAGTGTTTTATTAGTGACACACTATATAAGAGTTTATATCTGGAGAGGGGAAAACTTATTACGACCTTAAGTTAGAGCTCAGGTTGCACTTAGGCAAAGGTTTAAGAGAAGTTTAAGGGAGATATATCAAGTGGTAAAGTGTAAGAATATAAGATAGTATCTATGCTATATATACTAGTAAGAAGTAGAACAATGTGTGGTACATGAGACAAATATCATGAGGAAACAATAAGGATAAGGTAAGGTTGTAGCATCTATTACATAAGGCGCTGACTGAGACTACTTGCAGTACAGCTGATCATATCATCATACTCTTTGCCCTTCTCCATACTGTCTCCAGGAGATATTGATTGTAACAATATCCTCCGTTTCAGAATTCATGTCCCCATGAATTAGACTAAAACCTCCAGTTCTCCTACCACATGTGTGGCCACTATTTTTTTGCTAGGGCTGATAATGATTTGTTCTCTATTGTCAATGGCTATAAAGTAGGGTTCATGCAGTGGGCCTCCTTGGAACATATGGATTTAATATCTATTTCTTGATATATCCATATTATGTTTCTTTTCCATGAATGCTGTTGCCACTTTATTCCAAAATGTAGGATCTTGTTCACCTCTGGATTTGAGAGATTGATAATGTAGTGGTTGTCTGAATATTCTTATCTATGATGGAGTTTGCACAAACTTCATATACTTGAGGAGGTTTTTGACTTCATCCATTGTAAAACTTGTTCTTGATGATGATAATGTTATCATGAATACCTCATATGGTTTGACCAGTATTACTTCTTCGTCTTCTATTATTCATTTTTCTCTTTTATTTCCTTTCTCAATATACAATTCCTGGATTTCCCAAATATTATCTTTCACATATTTATTGTCTTTTCCTTTGTATTGATCGAGTTCATTGGCTAACATTCTTTGAGTTTGGAATGTTCATTCCTCCATGTCACTTTGAACCATATACTGAAGGTCCTCCAATATTTGCATAATGTTTGTAGCATTCATGGTCCTGTTATTGATGCTTATATTCAGAATCATTCCTTCTACCTCTGTTAACGTTGTATTCACTTCTTCTGCTAGCTTCTTGATATTCTTTATCATCCTTTGCATGTCTATTATCGCCTCCAACCTCTTCAATGTCTTGTGATATGTCCTCTCCCAATCTTCCCTCTCTCTCTTCATAACTTGAGCTTGATCTATATTATTTAATTTCCTGGAAACATATGGGTTCGGAAATGTGGGTGCCATGGTGTAAGTGTTGTTGTTTGTAATTTGAGAAGACATTTTGTTTGTAGGATTGCTTTAGAATTCGAGTGATTTCTTGAGCTGTCAAAGTGAGATTTTACCCCCTCTTTTATAGGTTTTAACTCAAATATCTGGTTCAATAATCTTCTATCGCATTTTTTGCATGAGGCAACCCTGATTCTGCTATCCATTGATCGTGTTTGTCTCCATATCCTTTCCAGTGAATCAAGTATTACATTCTTCTTCCTTGTTTCCTGTGCTTCCTGACTTCTTTTACCTTATATTCTTCTTTTTCATTAATAATTGTTGATGGAGGTGCTGGATCCTCATGCTATCCTTTGAACTTTTGCTCCACACATCATGTTAGAAGGTCCTCGTTAAAGATGTTATGAATTATCCATCCTTCTGGAAGTTCCAGTTGAAATGCTCCTGAACCAATGTTTTTTACAATCCTAAGAGATCCATATCTTTTATTGTCCAACTTCTTCAAGGGTCAATTCAATTGGATATTCTTGTTTTCCAACCACACATGGTCATCAACCTTCAGTCTTTGAGAATTCCTTCTTTTCTTGTTAAATTGTCGTTTCATGTTCCTTTATGCTTCTTTCATTGCATTTGTTGCCTGTTCTTAGCTTTTCTGTAGTTTCTTCATGAATTCTTCTACTCTTGGAATCTCTGTTTGCACCATGAGGTCTCCTTTCCAAGGATGTCTTCCAAAGTTTAATTTGAATGGTGTCTTCCTAGTTGCCACCCCCTAGTATGGTGGAAGGTACAGTGTTATAAGTGTGGAGGTGTGGATTATAGGAGGAGAGATCATGGAGAGATGAAGAAGATAAAGAGAGATAGGATAGGAAAAGATAAGAAAGAGATAGTGAAAGAGAAGAAAGAGATAGAGAAGGAGATGAAGAAAATAGAAGAAGATAAGAAGAGAGATAAGAAAGATAAGAAAGAAAAGACAAAGAAGAAGAAGATAGAGAAGAAAGAGATTGGAGTAAAGACAGAGATAGTGGAAAAGAAAGAAAAGAAAAATGTTGAGATAGCGACAGAAAAAGAGATAGGAGTAGAGAAAATAGATGAGAAGAGAGAGATAGAACTGAGAGAGTGAGAAGAGAAAGTAGAAACAAGAGAAAAAGAAATACAAGAGAGAGAAGCTGAGATTAGAAAGAAGGAAGAGGAGATGGCAAAGAGAGTAAAGAGAATGGTAGAGTTAGAAAGCAAGATTAGAGAGAGAGAGATAAAGATAGAGAAGAAAGAGAAGGAGATATTGATGAAAGAAGAAGAAAAGAAGCTAGAAGAGAAAAAAGAAATAGAAGAAAGAGAGAAGAGAGAAAAGACGAGATTAGAAGAAGAAAGAAAGAAAGAGAAAGCAGAGAGATTAGAGAGAGAAAGGAAAAGATTAGAAGAAGAAGAATTGAAAAAGATAGAGGAAGAGTTGAAGAAGCAGATAATGGAACAGCAGGCTCAAATGAAGAGACTGTTGGAAGAAGAAGTTAAGTTGCCTCAGGTATTTGATGGGACTTTGTCAAAGGTCTCAAGATTTGTGGAAGATTGTAGAAAATATATAGAGAGAAAGATGAAGGGGGAAAAGACAGAAGATAAGATCTATTGGATAGTATTGTATGTCCAAGGAGGTCTGACAAATAAGTGGAAGGAGAAAATAGTAGATGAAATATTCAAGGACAAATAGAAAGATAGAAAAGTAGAAGATATATTAAAGGAGATAGAGAGAGAGTTTGGTAAAGGTAAGGAGAAGGAAGAAGAAGATATATGGAAAGAAATGGATGGTTTTTGGGAAGTGGTAAAAGAAAAAGAAGAGAAGAAGAAGGAAATACCAATTGTCATAGCAATGATGCCAAGAGTACAAACGGCAAGAAGAGGAGGTAAGAGTGGATTCTGAAAGAGATAAAGATAGAAAAAGAATACCAAGGTGTTTCTCCAGAAGAGAAACCTTGAGGAGAAGATACTGTTATAAGACGAGTGTGTGGACAAACTTTGGCTAGGGTTAGGGTTAGCCAGACATAAATGGATAGTATTATTATTGGTCTATAATGGGAAAAGGGCATGTGACCTGGAAGTCATGTGAGATGATGTCATAGGCCTAGAGTGGTTTAGAAGGGTCTACGAGGCTAGAAGAGCCTAGATAATGATGTCAGGGAGCATGTATACTACATTGCTACCATATGTAGAACACATAGATGTTAGGGCAGGATGCACAGTCTTGCACAGTCACTGCAGAGTAGACATGAGGTAGACACATTGTTGTAGCACGGACCACCTTGTATTTATATAAATAGAGGAGCAATATAGCAAGGGCTCCTTATCGAGTTCTCTTGTAATCCCCACTACTAAATAGCCTATTGAGAGCTTTGCTGAAGTAAGCAAACTACAAGTGCCATTCCAGCAAGTAGTTGCTACAACAGCATGTTTCTTGTCATTATATTAAAACTCTGCTGCAGATAACCAATCCGTCCAATTATCTTGCTGGTAATTCACATAGTGCTGTAAGAATATTCCAATTTCTTGATTTATTCTCTCCATTTGACCATCTGTTTGAGGGTGGTATGCTGTCGATAATTGTCTCTTGGTTTCTAGCACTTTGGTAAATTCTTTTATGAACTTTGATGCAAATTGTGGTCTTCTGTCACTGAGAATCTTTCTGGGTACTCCATATAGCTTCCATATTTTGTCTCTGTAGATCTTTGCAATCTCTTCTGATGATATGTTTGTTATCGTTGCTTTTAGTCTGATCATCTTTGTGAATTGGTCTACAATAACCACAATTGTGTCCATTCCATTCAACTTTGGTAAAGGTCCTATGATATCGATACTAATTTCTTGCCATGGTCCTTCTAGAATTTCCAATAGATGTAGTTCTCCTGCCTTCTTTTGGTGTTGAACTTTGTTCTGTTGGCATTTAAAACATCCTTGTATATATTTTTTAACATTTTCCTTTAGTCCTGGCCACCAGTAGGTCTTCTTGATTAATTCCAGCATTCTATATTGTCCTGGATATTCCATATCTGCCAAATTGTGATTTTCCTTCAAAATTTCCTCCTTGATCTTTTTGTTATTCAGTACATAAATTCTTCCTTCCATGTACACCACTTCCTCTTCTTCCCATGTTAATCCATCTTGTTTCTCCAATGATTGGACTATCTCTTTTTCTCATGTATTATTCCTTCAAATTTCTTTAAGTATCTCACATTCTTCTATTGTCATTTTCCTTTCTAGCATGGTGATTTTGGCTGTTGTTCTTCTTGACCACATTTCATCCTTCAGCAGTTTTGTGTTCTTGTTATCTTCTTTCATATTGACCTGATCTTTTCTTGAAAGAATGTCTGCTTTAGTGTTTGTTTTCCCTGGAATGTGTTGTAGTATGAAGTCATAATCTTGCAGCTTCAAATACTATCTCACTTGTCTTCCATTTAGCTTGTGAGGTTCCTGGAAATATTTCAAATTTTCATGGTCTGTTCAGATTTCGAATGTTTCTGCTGTGTCTAGCAAATACTGCCTCCATTTGGCCAAAGCTTCTACTATTGCTAGTAGTTCCTTGTCATAGATTTCATAGTTCCTTTCTGCTGGTTGCATTGTTCTTGATAAAAACACTATTGGTTTCCATTTCCCATCTTGTTCTTGGGAAAGTACTCCTCCTATAGTATGTCCTGAAGTATCTATTTCCACTCTAAATTTTCCTTCTCTTCTAGATAATGCTAGTACTGGTTGACTTGTTATCTTCTCCTTGAGTTCTTCAAATGTCTTTTGGTGTTCTTCTTCCCATTTCCAATCCTTCTTGCCTTTTGATTCATTCAATGGTTTTGTCATATAGCTAAAGTTTTGGATGAATCGTCAATAGAAGTTTGTGAACTCTAGGAAACTTTCCATGTTCTTTACTTTCGTCAGTATCTTCCATTCTTTTACTGTCTTTATCTTCTCCTGTTCCATCTTGATTTGTCCCTTTCCTACAATGACCCCTAGGATGGGGATTTCCTCCATGTTAAAGTCATATTTCAATTGTTTAAAACACAAGTTGTATTTCTCTGCTATCTTCAGGAATCTGATCATTTGTTCTTCCAGTTCTTCCATTGTCTTTGCTAGTATTACAAAGCCATTCATGTAGTTTACCAGTATGCCTTCATGAAGTAGTTCTTGGAAAATGCTGTTCATTACTTTTTGAAAGGTTCCTGGAGAATTGCATAGTCTGAAGTATATTACTTGAGATTTGAATAGTCCTTTGTTGGTTAGGAATGTGGCCTTCCACTCGTCTCCTTCTTTGATTCATACATTGTTGTATCCTTAAATCAAGTCCAATTTATTGAAGTATCTTGCCTCTTTAAGCTTGTCGATTACTTCTCCAATCAGAGGTAGTGGCATCTTGTTCTTTATTGTGACCTGGTTTAACTTTCTGTAGTCTTAAACCAACCATAATGAACCATCTTTCTTTGGAATATAGAAGCAGGATGCTGTGTATCTTAACTTTGATTCCACAATAAGTCCTGCTTTAAGTTGTTCATCCAGCCATTGGTTTAAGGCTTCTTCCTCCTTTAATGTCATTGCATAGGCCTTTGCATTCAATTCCTTTGGGACTTCATCCATCAGATTTATCTCATGGTCCCATTCACATCTTTCTGGTAGTTTTTCAAATTTCTTCTTATTGAATAGATGTATGAAGAGCTGAATGTACTCTGGTAAATCTTCTGGGTTTGTCTTGTCCTGTTCCTTTCTGATTTCCCCATTGTCCTGTTCCTTGTTATCTATTGTTTCTGTTATCTTGGTTCTCCTGGATTTGAATCGTATGTCCTCATATTTCATTGTACAATTTCCTGGACATCTTGTAAACTTGATTAGATTGGCATTCCTTTGCCATATGATTATACTTGTTACAATTGAAGCACTTGGGCTTCCCATCCTTGAAGTTCTCGTTGGACTTCCTAATGTCCATAGGTTGTCCTCATCCTCCATATATTGTTCCAGTGCTTGTCTTATAATCGTGCCGTCCCTCTGTGGATTCATATCCTTGTCCCACTGATATAATCGCCACTTTCCACTCCTTGAGTGTTTCTGGCATCACTATGGGTAGATAACCCAGTATCGTCTTGATTATATCTTGTCGTATGTTCTTTTTCAATAAAAAGATGGCATGCAGCTCATTTGTCTCAGCCTTCATGGCTAGTGCTTTGAACTCGATTATAAAATCTGTCATGTTCTTCTTTTCTTGTTTGAATGTCTCTATTTTCCATTCGGTATCTGCTGCCTTCATTTGTCACTGAACATTGTCTTGATTTCTTTCACAAAATTGTTCCAGTCCTGGGTTCCTAATTCTTTGTCTAGCTCATCAAGTTTTCGTTGTGTATATATTCCTGCTACACCTCCTCTGAGGCAAGCCAAGATCGCTGTGATCCTGTCATCAGTCTCCATAACCTTGTTACTTTTGAGGAATAGTCTCATCCCTCTCCACCAGTCTTCGAATTTTGTTCGGTCACTGTCAAACCACTCTAGGTCTGGTACCATATTCTTTGGCATTCCTGCCTGTGAGTTCTTGCTGACTTCTGTAGCTACTGGTGCTTATTCTGATGACATTTCTGTGTCTGTTCATTCATCTTTGCTTGAGGCTTCTTCTGTGATCTGTAAAAATCCTAGTCATTCTGATAATGCCTTGATATCATTCGTCCTTCTGGAACTCATCTTAGTTCCTCTTTTGTAGTTTACACTACATTTGTTTCATTCCCAACAGGTAACTCTGTCTACTTTCTTCATATACATTTCTCTTGCAAGGTGAGCTCATCGATGCTTTACCAAATGTTACAACCTTAAGCTAGAGCTCAGGTTGCACTTAGGCAAAGGTTTAAGAGAAATTTAAGGGAGATATATCAAGTGGTAAAGCATAAGGATACAGAATAGTATCTATGCTATATATACTAGTAAGAAGTAGAACAATGTGTGGTACATGAGGCAAATGTCATGAGGAAACAATAAGGATAAGACAAGGTTGTAGCATCTACTACATAAGGCACTGACTGAGACTACTTGCAGTACAGCTGATCATATCATCATACTCTTTGCCCTTCTCCATGCTGTTTTCAGGAGGCATCAATCGTAACAAAACTCCACATAAAGTCTGAGTAAATTTGCAGAGTTTGAAGAAGATAATTAGACAATAGACATAAATGAATACGATGATGGATTTTGACTCAAATAAAGCAAAATAACTACAGGGATTTGATGTTGTATTGAAGTCAAACATGTCTCAGACATGTTTCAAAGCTTGGGATATAACAGTTTTATAGATACTTAGAAATTGGAATCTATATATATATAAAGCTAGATATATCTATAATGGATAAGTTCTAATATCTTATTTTGTTCAAAATAATCTGTGAGGATGTGATCATAATAATACTGTAGAATATGTATATAGAGATCATTTACAAGTTGTTACAAACTCAAGATCTTAGAGTTAATCAAGAAAAAGAATCTTGTATTAGAGTTAATACAAGAGAACTCAATAGAGAACTCTGTACAAGATAGTCTACCTTATATACTAAATCCACATAGTCTATACTAGCTACTTCTAACCTACTCTAAACAGCCATGTGCCAGCCTTAAGATCAATATATATGTTGCACATACTGTATAACATCATCTTTTTTAGAACCTTTTATATTTTTCCCTAAATCATGTGACTTGTGATCATGTCATCTGATGTGGCTGCATGATCTCATCACTCTAATCCTAACCCTAAGTTCTAAAAATAGAAAAAATAGAAAATAAATCAAAAGGAAAATAAGAATAGAAAAGAAAAGAAAAATAAATTGAGTCTACCCCTTTTGTCTTTGACACAAGTAGTATATAGATTCTATTATTTATAAGTAGAAGTCTAAATATGTTCAATAGCTAGTATTTTGTTGGATTGTGAAGATATTCCTAAAGTATATTGTTCTATACAACTGCTGATTAAATATTGTTTGTAGACCATCAAGATTTACAATAGTGGCTACTCAAAGAAATAGGGAGAGTAGAGTAGTAGTTTGGAGAAATATTGCAAGTTAGTTATAAGTGAAGATGAATTAGAGGTTATATAGGTTAACAAAGATATAAGTGGCACTTTTTTCTCTCTAAATAAAGATTCTATTTATGGATAATAGTATTAGATTTGAATTCCAGGCATTCCAGACAGAAACAGATAATAAAGTTATTAGGATATTCATAGTGTTGACACAAGAACTGCCTATTTATATGGTAATTTGGATGAGGAAATATATATAGAGTAGCTTGAAGCTGAGAATGAAACTCTAGCTATCTTGCCTAATAATAGGAGAGAACTTTGGTAGTCAAGAAATACTCCAGATTTTTGTGATCCATAATAATATCAATAGAAAGTTTGGATCCTTCCAGATAGTGATACCAGATATAGAAAGCTTCAAAAACTGCAAAGAGTTTCTTATTATACATATTATAGTTGAGTTTAAATATATAGAAATAAAATGTGACCAGATGAACTTTCTCTCCTTCTATTATAGTGAGTGAGAATAAAAGTGGAAGTGAAAGCTTTTTTGAGATTATTGAATGCTTTATAACAAGAGGTATCAAAGTTCTAAGAGATATTTTTTTAAATTAGCTGAACTAGAGAGAAAGTTATATCCAAATAGTTGTAAATAAAGCAACAGTAGAGGTTAATAAATTCCAAGAATGCTTGTATATTCTTAATCTTTTTTGATTCAGGCCAATTCTTAATTATCTTGATTTCATTAGAAACTATAGTTAGTTTAGATAGAGATAGAATATATTTGAGATACTCTACTGAGTTGGAGTAGAACTTACACTTCTTAAATTTTACATATAGTCTTACTTTATAAAGTTAATGTAATACTTTTTTAATGTGATTCTAATATTTGGAAATATTATTTGAGGAAATTTAATGTTATCTGTACTAACAGAGGACAAAGAATATAAATGGGAAAGATAGTATTATCTGTGGATTAGAGCAAATATAGCTAGATCAGAATATCATGTCATATTACTAAGCAAGAAAATCTTGTTTAAACAATTACACAATTTAACTAACTAGTAAGATAATAGAACAAGAGAAAGAGTTATTTTTTATATCTTAGATATTTGTTGATCATCTAAATATAGAAACTGAATTCCAATACTCATAGTATATGCTTTGATAGCACTTTATAGCATTATCTATTATAATTATGTAATATATATTAACTTTACTACAATTATGTGACTACTTGTTATAATTCTATTAATATAAGTAAAAGAGTACACATTACATCATGAGTTATGTAAGACTTAGAGTAACAATTGTGTATTTAATTTCTTAGTCTTAGGCTAGTCACTAATAGACTTTGCTTTTCCAAATACTAACTTGTAGAAGTTTTGTAATATAAGACTGAGATAAGACTAATAAACTTCTCTAATACCATAACATTATTGATTAAGTACTTGTTATACTAAAAAGAAACAATTTCACATTCTAGTCCAAAAATTGTTATAAATTAAAATCTTAGAGCAAGTTAAGAGAAAAAACTTTGTATTAGAGTTGATATAAGAGAACTTGATAGAGTTTCTAGTATAAAACTGTCTACTTTATTTATGTTAAGTTACTAGTTTATAATATTGTTTCTTTTTAAAAACATCTACTATATTCTCTCATAACACATGATTATGTGAATATGTAACAGTGATTGATATGTGATAGTTTGTGACTATGACTTGTGACATTATACTAACACTAACTCTAAATTTCCAAAATAAAAATAGTTGAGTCTAACATTTATGGTTTGAATAAAAAGTGTTAATTCTACAAAATAAAGATCAACTACTTAAGGACTATCATTTCCAGAGATAGTGTTAAAGTTGATTTGATCAAGATAAAGAAAATAACTAAATGAAGTCAGAACTCAAAGATAAATAAGAAGTTCAATAATTTCTAGAATTTTGCAACTTTTATAAATGTTTTATCAAATAATTTGCTCATGTTGTAAAATCTCTTATAGAACTTACTAGAAAAAAGAAGTGGAGATAAGATATAGAGAAACAAAAAATATTTGAAAAAACTGAATAAGTTCTGAATGAAGGTTAATATCTTAGATTATACTATTAAGAAAGTACTATCTCAATAACAAACTAACAGCTCCTAGTAATTAAAAATTATGACAGGTCTCAAGCTATGGTAACACTATTTGGTAAATTCTAAACGAACTATAAAAATCTGGAATATTTCAAGAAACCTCAGAAGTTAAATTGATGATAGGTATAATGACTCTCAGAGATTTAAGTTTAAACTAATCCACAAGCCAGAATCTACTATAAATAAGGCAAATATTCTATCAAGATGGCCTGACTATAATCAAGGAAAAGAAGAAAATAATATATAAATAGTTCTTAAGATAGAAGCATTTCAGATTTTTAAAATCAAAAAAGAAGATAAATGATAGAGAAAGATATGGGAGAGAATATAAAGAAAAAATTAAAAGAAATAGTAGAAAACAAGAAGAAAAGAAAAGGTAATCTTTTGGAAAGAACAAGTATATGTTTCAGATTCTGCTATTCTTTAAGAACAAATAACCTAAGATTCCTATTATCATGAGCTGGCAGATTACTCAGAATATATCAAAATCTATAAACTCATTACAAAAAACTACTGATGGCCCTGTATGCTCACTGATATCAAGAAGTATATACTCAGATGTAAACAATACTAGATCACCAAGACAGATCAATAAATAAAACAAAACCTGCTACACTTAAACAAAATTTTCCAACATTTATGGAATATTATCAGCCTGGACCTTGTAGGATCCTTGCCAATTTTGAAAAAATATAATAGAGTATTAGTGATGATGAACAGATTCTCAAAAATAGCACACTATATCCCAATAACAATGAATATAACTTCAAAAGAGTTGTTAAGAATCTATAGGAACAAGTACTTAAAAATACTGGACTTCTCCAAAAAACTATAAGTAATAGAGGATTCTAGTTTGTCTCAAACTTCATAAAGGAGCTCTGCAACCAATTAGAAATCAAACAAAATCTCTTGACAGTCTATCACCCACAAACAGAGAGAGTTAATTAGGAAGAGAACAATACCTCCAATTATACACTAGTTATTGGCAAGACAACTAGGCTGAATGGGTTTCTATAGCCAAGTAAATATCTATAGAGAAGGAGAGGAACTGATGGAAAAAGTCTTAGAAGTAGATGGCTTTGTATAAAAGATAAGAAAAGCAACAAGAGAAGTTGAAAGGGCCTTGAGAAAAACTGATGAAGTAATGAAGAAAAAGATAGATGAAAAGAAAAGTGAGAAGAGACCATCAAGTATACAGAGAAAGATCTGGTGCAAGTATATAGCTCAAATATCAGTTCTGGTCAACCAATCAAGAAACTAGCCTTCAAGAGAGCAGATTCATTTTCTGTAATCAAAAAGGTTAGATCTTCAGTATACAAACTTAAAATCCCTAAAATATGAAAAAACTTATACTTAGTTATCAATAAGTTAAAGTTAAAGCTCTACTATTACCCAACCTTGATGCAACAATAGAAGTTCTTGCTAATAGTCATTGCTTCAAGTTGAAAGGAAGCTATATAAGAAATTGAAAGAACCTTAAACTACAAAAGATAGGGAGACAATCTACAATATCTTTTCAAGTGACAGAACTAATCATTCAAAAAATATACTTAGGAAGATAGATATGAAATCATCAAGAAGGTCTTGAAGCTATATTAGAATTTTCACAAGAATTATTCAAATATACCCAGAGTTTCTACAATCTACATATTTATAACCTCAGAACCTTAGAGTGGATTCAGAGGTCAAACTCTTATATTAGAGAAAATACAAGTAAACTTAATAAAGAGCTCTTTACAAAATAGTCTACCTTATATACTCCTACAGATGGTCCGTGCTAGCTACTGTGCATCCTACCCTAAATGACCATGTGTAAAGCATGAGGCTAACATGTGGTGTCTATGTTGTATGATGTTATTTTATTCCAGAACCTTCTATGTCCTTCTCTTAAGTCCTGTGATCAATCACCATCAGATGTGACTTATGTGACAGTGTGACTGATCACTTCTAACCCTAACCTCAGAGTTCTAAAAATAGAAAAAATAAAAAATAAATAAAAAATAAAATAAAAAATAAGAAAGAAAATAAAAAGAAACTAAGTCCACTTTCTGTGATCTTGACAAGGATATAACAAGAACTATACAACACTAGCCCTTAACTGTATACTAAAGAATTCAAAGCAAACAATATTAGCTTTGGTAATTAATAGAAGATGTAGAAACAATATTATAGAATAGAATTAGAACATATAAAATCTCCAAAAGAGCTCTTATGAATGCAAAAGAATGAAGTTAGAAAGAATACTAAAATGAATATACAAGTAACATTTACTTATGAATACTTTCTCTTGCTAATACACTTCTAAATAGTAAACCTTACATTGTGTAACAAGCTTCTTTGGAAAATCTAGTAAATAAATTGCAAAGCTTTTTAAGAGCTTTCAACAACACTATTTATCCTAAATGATACACTCCAAATACATCTCTCAAATCAAACCTTATAACTAAAGATATTAACTAATACTTATCTTACCAGCCTTTCCTAAACTGCTAAAACTCTTTAAAACTTATTCAAAGGTAATAGTAGATACTAACAACACTCACTTGATAAAATAAAGATTAAACTGCTCTTAAGTGAGAGTATTTGGATAGGAGTTCTCTCTAATACTTCTTTCTACTTGTAGCTTATATATTAGTCTAAAAATACAAAGAATAAATCTAGAGAATAGCAACTAAAATAATTGATTCCTACTTGTGAGAGCCCATTCTATTTCTCTTTTACTATTTCCATAGTTATTAAAATCATAAAAGAGAGACTTTATTTTATTTTGATTTATTTCTCATTTTTATTTTATTTTCAATTAATTTTCTATTTTGGGAACTAGGTTTTAGTGTGATGTAACATGTCACTGTCACAATTAAAAACAGTAAAAGGTTCTAAAAGGCATAATATTATATAATATGTTTAATATATATTGATCTTAAGGTAGATATATAATCATTTAGAGTAGGCTAATTTCAGTAGTAGTATCGATCATTAGTCTTAGTATATAAGGTAGGCAGTTCTGTATAGAATTCTCCATTAAGTTCTCTTGTGTCAACTTTAATATAAGGTTTTTTTCAGTAATCTACTCTAAGGTCTTTGAATTGTAATAATGGTTATCTCTACTCACTTTACCATTCTGAACTCTATCAACTTCCAATATAATGTATTCCTACATTATTCAACAGTCTGAACATTTGTAATCTGGTAAAATACTTTTGTGAGTATATATACTTTGTAGCTAGTCATTCATAAATAATGTTTTTTATTCCTAAAGATTCTTTCTTTCTAATAGCTGTTAGAAGGAACAGACTGCATAGCAGCATAGTACAGTGTAGATAACTAGCAACTACTTATCTGTAATATATACTTTAATAGAGAGCTGAGAAAGAGCAAGCAATGATAGAAGATAAGTAGTATTAGTAGAAGTTTAATCTATGTAAAAACTTTACATTGACTACCTAATTAGGACTACTAATTATAGATTATATGTTTACTAAGTGGAATGTTTTGCAACAATAGCTACCATACCAGCTCTCAAACTGGTATTTGCTTAAGAGAACCTGAGTGTTATATGCCAAGTCCATCTATCTGGAAAACACATTTCTGTGGAATATTCCTTGTCAACATCTAATCTAAAAATCCTGCCTTCTATAGCAGCCACCTTTCTTACAATGTACTCATGTAATATTGGTACAACAATCTAGAGATTCTGTTTTCTATAATGGGAATACTCCTATTCAACTTAGCCTTTCATAGTAGGGCCATACTCTTGTTAGTGTCTCAATACTAAAACCTCTGCTCAGAATAATAAGGGCTATACTACTGAAACCCTGAGTATCTCTTATAATATATACCTGTATATAAGACTAGTAGTTATACTGTAATTCACTAGTCTGATAATTGATGAAGATAACTTCTATTGAACATGATCTCCAGTATGTTACAATTTAAAGACCTTAGAGTGGGTCAATGAAGAGAAACCTTATATTAGGATAAAATACAAGAGAACTCAATAGAGAACTCTGTACAAGATTGTCTACCTTATATACTAAAACTCCATGGTCTGTGCTAACTACTTCTAGCCTACCCTAAATAGCCATGTGTTTGCCTTAAGGTCAA
>Ga0157359_1000446_pt1 | contig 15108 bp, 9 predicted proteins | sample AttcapACBM3_FD_111482 | JGI IMG/M metagenome (GOLD analysis project Ga0157359, IMG submission 111482) | Fungus gardens microbial communities from leaf cutter ant in Botucatu, State of São Paulo, Brazil - Atta capiguara ACBM3 | ecosystem: Host-associated > Fungi > Mycelium > Unclassified ...
ATAAATGTAAAGAAAGTGGCAAAAGAATGGAAAATTTAGTATGAGAAAGAAAAAGTAGCAAAATCTAAAAAAGAGACTAAGAAATTGGCTTCTCAAAAGTTCCATAAATAGATCCATATTTCAGGAAGAAAGTGAGTGAGAGGATGCTGATGAAGAAGTTGTAGGATTATATAATCAAAGTGAAGAAATAATTTATACCAAGAAAAAGAAGATATATCCATTGTCTAGGAAAAAGAAAGAAGAGATGCACAAGTTCATCAAAGAATAGTTGAGAAAAGTATCAGAATCAAAGATACTGAACTTGCTCATTTTCAGTTCTAGTCTCTTATTCAAAGTCTTTTCTATCTTTTACTTGAAATCTTTGATCTCTTTTACCTTTTTCTTTTCTTTTATCTCTTATTTTTAACATAGAAGAGACAAGGTAACATGATAAGATATGACAACTATCACATAAGAGATTCATGCAGGTCACAGTCACAGTAACAACATTATGTAACACAGCAGAAGAGTGATATCATTATAAAAGAGATGATAACTTTATCTATATAGACTCATAACATTTAGGGTAGGCTAGATATAGGTGTGCACAGACTACACACCAGAGATATATAAAGTAGACATACCTGTACTAAGAACCTTACTAAGTTCTTTTGTGCTAAACAATATCAGTTTCCTCTTTTAACCAAACTCTTAGACTTAAGACATGACAGAAAGAGTATATCAGGCCCTCAAAGTTACCTCAAATGGCATCTGTGTTTTTTGTAGAAAAGAAGAATGGTAAAAAGCACATAGTACAGAACTATAGATATTTAAATGAGTGGATGATCAAAAATAATTACCCTTTACCTTTAATTTTGGATATTGTAGAGAACATTGGTACAAAAAAGATATTTAAAAAGTTGAACTTGAGATAGGAATATAATAATGTACAAATAAAGGAGGAGAACAAGTGGAAGGTAGCATTTACAACTCTAGAAGAGTCATTTGAACCTACAGTTATGTTCTTTGGACTAACCAATTTTCTAGCTATGTTTCAAACAATAATGAACAAGATCCTATGGAACTTGATTAATACTAGAGAAGTGGCAAGCTTCATTGACAATGTAATTGTGGAAACTGAGAAAAAAGAGAAACATAATGAAGTAGTGGAAGAAGTAGTGAAAAATAGAAAACAATTTATATGTATATGTAAAACCAGAGAAGTATAAGTAAAAGGTAAGAGAAGTAGGATTTTCGAGAATAGTAATTGTACTGGAGAGGATTAAGATGGAAAAGGTGAAGGTGAAAGGAGTATTAGATTGGCTAACTTCCAAAAGGGTCAAAGACATACAAAAGTTTCTAGGATTGATAAATTACTATCAACAGTCCATAAAGAACTTTGTGTCTATAGCTGGACTATTATATAACTTGATAAAAAAGAATCAGAAGTGAAATTGGACAAAGAAGCAGGAAAGAGTATTTGGGAAGTTGAAGAAGAGATTCACAAAAGAAGGGGTTTTATTTATGAAGTATGAGAATAGACAATGAAGACTTATAGCTTTCCTCTCAAAATCTCTCAATAAGACAGAGAGAAACTATAATATTCATGACAAGAAGATGTTGGCTGTAATAAGAGGATTGGAAAACTGGAGATATTTCAAATATTGTTAGAGAGTGCAAAATACAAATTTAAAGTTTGAACTAATCACAAAAATCTAGAATATTTTATGAAAGCACATAAATTGAATAGAATACAAGCCTGTTGGATATTATATTAGAATTGAAGATAATGAAGAACTTATTCTCAATTTCTTTCTTATTTTAATTTTATTTTAATTTATTTTCTTATTTTTAGACTTAAAGTTAGGGGGTTAGCATAATATTACATATGACTGTTACAAACTGTCACAAGTCAAATTGTTACATGATCAAATATCACATGGTATATCATAGAAGATTCTGAAACAAGATGATATTATATATTAACCTTAAGGAAAATACATAATTTTTTAGGATAGGCTAATGGTAGTATAGCACAGACTAGTAGTCTAGCATATATAAAATAGACAAGCATATACTTAAAACTCTGTATCACAAATGAACTACACATTTATTTGTGATATCTGAACCTTGGGTACACTTTTAGAGGTTTAGGAGTGATTCAGAAGTTCAATAATGATGACAATGATGATTAAGATCAATACAGATGATAAAGAATAAAGATTGATAATAAATAATGTTATTAAGTCTGAGATCTAATCCTTAGACACAGAAGTATATATATAAAAGAGTAATGGTCCATATACAAGCTGTTTCCATCACATGATCAAAACTCATATCTAATGGGAGCTGTCATCTGTCATAGCAGCTGTCAGGCTAATTTTAGAAGATAACTAATTATGTTACTGCATTAATATACTTGTATCTCTATGAATACTTATTGCTATGAGATCTACTATATATCATTGGAAATATATTGATGAGCACTTTCCAACACAAGTACAATCATATGAATCTATCTAGCTATTTATGAGATATTAGCAAACAAAGCTTTTACAGTTACTAATGGCCTGATATCTTGATTGATTGTTGTTGCTTTTGTACATCCTGCATATGTGCAGATAGCCCTTATTTGGGGCTTCCCAGCACAACTTAGGTTGTGAAAATTAGTATATTGATTGTGGAGATACAAGTTGAATGAAGTTTGTGACACTTTATTAAGTTTTCTTGTATTATCTAATATAAGGTTCTTTCTCTTTGACCTACTCTAAGGTTTTTGAGTTATAACATATTATATCTATCAAGATTCAATTTCATCTTAAAACATGTACTATAAACAAAGATAGGAAAGACAAATAGGCTTAGTAGACAACTAGACTAAAAAGTAGATATAGAGGAAGATAATGAAAATCAAAAATTAATTAAAGAAGAATGGATTCTTAGTTTAGTAGAAGTAGTCATCAAAGAACCTGAAGTAGATATAATAGAAAAAAATAAAAATAGCTAGAAAAAAGAATGAAGAAGTAGTTATAATAGTAGAGAAGATAAAGAAGACAGAAGTAAAAGTATTAAGGGAAGACAAATAGCAGATGAAATAAGAGTTGGTGTTAAAAGAAGAAAAATTATATATACCAAAATATAAGGAACAGAGAGTAAAGATAATTTAGTTACACCATAATATATCAACAGTTGAGCATAAAGAGAAGTAGAAGATAACAGAGTTGGTAACAAGAAATTACTGGTGGCCAGAGATAACAAAAGATATAAGAAAATATATAAACAGATATGATATATGTCAGAGAATAAAGAATTAGACAGAGACACCAGCAGAGAAGTTGATAGTGAATAAAGTACTAGAAAAGCCATAAATGCATTAAATAGTAGACTTTATTACAAAGTTGCTATTAGTAGCTAGGAAGAATGTGATGCTAGTGGTTTGTTATAGGCTATCCAAGATAACATATTTTGTAGCAACAATGGAGGGAACATTAGCAAAAGAATTAGTATGGTTGATTAGGGATAACATGTGAAAATTGTATATGTTGCTGAAGAGTGTAATTTTGGACAGAGGATCTCAGTTTGTAGCAGAATTGACAAAGAAACTAAACAAAATGTTAGAAATCAAAACAAAGTTGTTGACATTCTTTCACCTACAAACAGATAGACAAACTAAATGCATAAACCAGGAATGAGGACAATATCTGTGATTTTTTGTGAATTATAGACAAAAGAATTAGCCAGAATAGCTAGCAACAGCTGAATTTGCAGTGAACAATAAGACACATTCAGCAACTAAAGTGTTTCTATTTATGGAAAATTACAGTAGAAAATTAAGAATGGAAGCAGATATTAGGAGAAAGAAAAAAATAGAGAAAGCAATAGAGTTTGCAAAGAGGATAAAGAAAGTTTAGGAAGAAGCTGGGATAGCATTGAGAAAAGCACAATAAGAGATAAAGCAACAAGCAGATAAGGAAAGAAGAGAAGCTTAGAAGTAAAAAAAGGAAGATAAGATAATATTGAGCACAAAAGACCTAGTGTTTAAGGAGTGGCCAGCAAAGAAATTAGTGGATTGATATATTGGTCTATATATTATTAATGAAGTAATTTCTACTGATGCAGTTAAATTATGACTGCCAATGTTAATGAGAATTCACCTGGTTGTGAATGTTAGTCAAGTAGTATGATATAGAAAACAAGTAAAAGTGGAAGAGGTAAAACCAGTAAAGGTAAATAGAGTTAAAGAGTGGGAAGTAAAAAATCTTAAATAAAAGGAAAATAAGAGGAGTGGTGATGTACTTGGTGTATTGGAAGGAGTTTACAGTGGAAAGCAACACATGGAGGAGGGAGAAAAACTTAGAAAATGTAAATAAAGTAGTAGCAGAATTTAAAGGGAAAATGGGTGTAAAAGTAAGATAGCAAGAGAAGTTGGACTTAGTAGAAGAAAGAGATTTCAGAAGAGGAAAGTTACTAGGGAGATATATAGCAAAGATATTATATGGATAGAATAATAGAAAGTTTGAGGAGAAATATTTAGAAAAGTTGGAGAAAAACTAGCAAAAATAGAAGTCAATTTCTCTGAAGAAGAAATCTTGAAGGAAAGGTGATATCAGAGTTGAAGAAAGTAAAATTTATTTATTTTTTCATTTCTTTCTCTTTTCTATTTTATTTTCTATTTATTTTATTATTTTGGACTTAGAGTTAGAAGTTAGTATAATATCATATATAACTGTTACAAACTGTTACAAATTGTCACACATCAAGTTACTATCACATGACCATGTAACATATAGAAGGATATAGAAGATTCCAGAATAATAATGTTATATAATATATTTACTATATGTTAATCTTATAGCTAATATATACTCTTTAGGATAAACTAGTTAGTATAGTATAGACCATCAGCCTAGTGTATATAAGATGTGTGACAATATGTGACAGTAATGTCACTGTCTCATTAAACCCTGACCCTAAAAGAAAAAAGAAAAATAGAAAGAAACAAAAAAAGTCTATTATTCATAACTCTGATAAGTTGGTAAGTAGTACCTAGTAGCATTCTTCAGCAAGTCTCTCTTTTCTGTTGAGTACAACTATAAATACATAAAAAGAAGATGCTGGCAATTATCTGAGCTCTTGTAGAATGATAGTACTTTCTAGAAAGAGTGACAAGTACTATGAAGATTTGAATGGGCTACTAAAACTTAGAATACTTTATAATAGTTAAGAAACTCAACCATTAAGCTAAAATTTTTGGTAGTGTAGATAGTAAAAGGTTTGGTATTTGACAAAGAACAAAGTCTTCTAACTAAATTTACTAAAGTATTTGATTCAACTAGTAGCTAGGACTATAAAAGAACTCTAACAGTTATTTACTAGGTTAATACAGTCTTTGAAGTAGTTGGAAATAGATGGATTACTTCTTGTTCATAGCAAGATCTATGTTCCCAATATCCTAGACCTACAATATTACAACTCAAGATTTTCTGGCAATGTAGAATATTAGAACTAGTATTCTAGAGTTACTAGTAGCCTCAAATATCCAGGTATGTTAATTAACATGTCAGGACTTATAACCTCTATTTGTGGACCAAGCCTGTCTGTTATTTATAACTTGGAGAACTGCATCCACTGCCTATAACCAAATGTAAGATAGAAGACCATTAGTATCAACTTTGTTGTAAAACTTCCAGAGTCTACAGGATTTAATACAGTGATGACTGTGGTAGACAAAAAGTTATGATGACATGGTGGTTACACATGTCACAGTCACAGTCACACAAACACATGGCACAAGATGATGATGTTGTATACTGTACTGAGTTGGCCAAAGGACAATGACAGGGACCCTTTTGAAGCAAACACGCCCAAATACCCATGTCCACTACTGACTGTGACTCGGACACCAACCCCCTGCCCTCGAAATCATCTTCCTCTGGCTATGTGATCACAGACGCCCTCAAAGCTCCCCGAGCCACCACATACACTGCCCAGGCCCTCTTTGACCAGATCATGAACGGCGACATTGACCTCGATCCCGAGTATCAGCGAGGTCCTCTTTTCCTGCTCTTCTGTTTAATTCGTGCTCACTCGGGTCACACAGACATCGTCTGGCCAGAGGCGAAGCAGGTCGGCCTCATCGACTCCATTTTCCGCAACTTTTACATCCCTCCTGTCATCTTTTGTACGCCCATCCATCCCACTCCGCTTTTCAAGTCTCTCATGTCCTCTCTCTCTTTCTCAGCCGTCAACGCCCACGACGATGGCTCAGAGCAAAGAGTATGTATCGACGGAAAGCAGCGTCTCACTTCCATATACCGCTTCATGCTGGGCTTGGTATGTATCTTCCCTTGCCTATTTCTCTCTCCACCCACTAACCTTCCCGTAGATATACCGTGAGTCCATCTATACACATTCTTCTCTATCCTATTCCTTTACCATTCCCCTCACCGACCCCATTACAGATCACGACCGGTGCGCCTTCTTCTTTCTCCACTCTCCCCCTCACATACACTCACTTCCGTCTCAGCAACTCCAATGCCAAGTTCTGGTATCAAGACACTCAAGCTGGCTCAAAATCATGCACCCTTCTTCCCGAAAAATACCGCCGTCTTTTTTCCAACAAACAAATCGTCTGCATCGAATACATGGACATCAATGACAGAGACGAACGTGAAATCTTCCAGCGCGTCCAACTCGGCATGGCCCTCACCCCTGCAGAGAAACTCGCCGTCATTAAATCTCCCCGTGCCGATTTCATACGTCACCTCCAACTTACTTTTTTCAAAGATTCCTCCTCTTCCCTCACCACCCTCGCATGGGATCGTTCCAGAGGTACTGATTTCCGCTGTCTCGCAACTATCCTGTGGTGTCTAGATCGTTTCCAACAAAGCCCCTCCCTCCTCGCCAATACCGGCAGCATTGTCCAAGTCGAATCATGGCTCTCCGCCAAGCAACAATCTCCCTCCTCCCAATTCAAATCCGACGTCATCGCTGGTTTCTCCTTCCTCGAAGCTATGCTCAACTCGTCTGATTCCACCATTACTTCCCCTTTTCATGCTTACGATTCCGGCAAAGCTTCGCGCAAGGTCCAAAAGGTTTCTCCCATCGAGTTTATATGCATATCCCTTCTCGTCCTCATATGGCATACGAAACTGTCTGCAAAGGCCATAGCAGATGCTATTACCCGCATGAGAAAGGCCGTTAGGGACGAACATGTTGATGTCAGAATGAATACGCGTGTAGGAGGGACCATGATTACGTTTATCAAGGAACTCGCTGTCATCGAGCCTGAGCCCGAAAACGAGCACGAGCACGAGCAAGAGCAAGGTGATCCAGAGGCGAGAAACAGGAGATACAAGTCGAGATCAAGATCGAGCAAGGTCATGGAGGCATCTCCAACTGTTCAAAGTTGTACTACTAGAAAACGTAAACGAGGAGGAGGAGGAGAGGGTGAAGACCCAGATGTCCTCAGTAGTTCTTCGACGACCGGTCGATTGGCTGAGATTAGAAAGGTGACGCAGAAATATCAGGAGTCTACGGTGGACTAGGGTTTCGGCCTATTTCAATTAGGAGTGGTTTTTTCGCGAATATTACCTAACTCTCTCTTATTACTGTGTATGTAATGGGCCAGCCATGAAGATGGGGGGCCAAGTACGGTGTCTCAAATGGAAACCTATCTAAAAGTAGGGACAGTCATGTTCACACCTACAAATATTGAGAAGGGAGAGAGGAATACTAGTGTATGAACAAAAAGAATACTAGTGTATGAACAAAAAGAATACTCCTTGCTAAAGTTAAAATGAACTTGTTGTAAATAAAATCCAAGTATATCTATATCCTGAATCCCACTTCTTTACATTGTAAAATCTAGTCTCTTGTATACTCATTCTGACTACTATAACTCATTTTTTATCATAATTCAAATCACATTATCACAAAATGAAATACTCACTCATTTGTGATATCTCAGCCTTGAGTGAACTCTCAGAGATTTAGAAGTGATTTAGAAGTTCAAGAGGGTTTATATACAAAAAGATAATGGTTTGTGTGCAAGCTATTGCCATCATATGATCACAACTTACTATCTCTACCTAATTGGGCTGATATGTTATAGCAGCCACAAGATCTAAGTACATAGCAGACAGCTAACAAGAAATAGATTGTAAATAGTATAGTGATGTTGTAGTCATGATGAATGTATATGAGCAATCCCTCTAGGATTCAGCATAAGAAGCTAAGATTAGAAACTAGCTACTCATTGTAAATACAGCACTCACCTAGGGTTCAGTACAAGAAGCTGAAGTCCTAGGTATAGATGAGACTATACAAGTACTCTACAATAAATTCTAAGTCCAAATATTTATAAAGAAAATTTTGTCTTGTTAATTATCTCTATAGAAATATCCATACTTGATTGCTCACAATTATTTCCATAACACCCAGTTGCTAATAGAACATGCTATAACATCAATATAAATCATTTCTTGACACTCCTACTCAGAGTGATATCAGAGACAATTTAACATATCTAGTCAATCTCTCTGCTTGATATGATTACATATAAAATGATATTAAATATTGATGTATTTGGCATGAGAGTGAGAAACTGGGTTGTTAGCCAATACAATACATTCCTGATTATCTGTGTGAATAACTATAGCTGTAGTCTGTGGATAATCCAACTCCTGGAGCAGTGTGTAAAGCTATATCACCTTCTTTATAGCATTTGCTAAAACAATATATTCTGCTTCAACTAATAATGTTATAATCATAGACTGTTTCTTTGATAACTAAGAAATTGATCCACTGTTAGATATAGCTCACATCTCATTATCTAAGACCCAAAGATAGGCTCTTGGAAGTTTCAATGAGTAATTTCTGTATTATATGAGTATATAGAATGCAGAAGTTGGCTTTATCTTATATACTGCATCTCTACAAGTTGCACTGGTCATAAATTTTAAATGGGATACTTAGAATAAGGCTTGTGGACAAGTTTACTGGAAGATAGGAGGTGTGTTATTGCTAACACCAGAAGTTGATGATAGTTTTAGTTGATTTTTAGGATGAGGCTTTTATAGTATAAAATACCTAGAGTAGTTATCTAGAATAGAGACTACTAAGCATTATTCTGGTTCAAGTGATTCTTAGATAATAAGACTGAAGGATTATAGAGTTGATAAGAGTTCAGTAAAAATGTCTAAGGTAGAATAGAAACAAGTAATCTGTACTGGAAGAGGTTAGGGAGTGCAGACAAGAAAAAGGCATTATCTATGAGTTGAGACAGATATAGCTGGATTAGAATGTGATATCTACCAATGATGTTAAAGATAAAACCTTCTACCAATTTGTGATTATCTGGATTCTATGTTCAGTTGGAGTCAGTCCAACTAACAAGATCAAATATCTCCTTTCTTTACTTTTCCAAGATAAGATTAAGGTCAACTATGTTCTTAAGGTAACACAAAATTCTTCTTGCTGCCTCCAAATAGGCTATTCTATGGTTTTCACCAAATTAAGCAACTAATCCAAGTACAAACATTGCATTTGTATAGCAAATAAGAGTGAGCTAACAAGAGATTAGTAATATATACCCTAGTATAGTTCTTATATCCTCACTTCTCATTATTGGACTTAGGATATTGGGATAGGTTGAGGTTGTGTATTACAAATAGTAAGGGTGTAGAGACAGTATTAGCATCTTGCATACCAAACCAGATAATAATTTGATGAATATAAGCTAACTGGTTAAGATATATGATTCAATTTATATGATTCTAAGTGACCAAAATATCAAGTATATACTTTAGCTCATCAAGGTCATTGATCTTGAAGTCTTCATTAAGGGTATTCTTGAAAGATATTACCTTCAAGCCCTATAAACCTGCAATACTCACATTATTGACAAACAAGTATGAGGAGAAATTTTCTCTATGAAACTTCTACTATCTAACTTCTCCACTCCCTTTAGTATTTCTATATAAACCTTCTTATCTAACTCTTTCTGTAGATAGGCAGCTACAACATCAACTTGGTAGATCTCAAAATCAAGAAATGCAGCAAGGGCAAGAAAAGTACAAAGTATAGTGAACTTGTTCACAAACAAGAATGTTTCAGTAAAATCTTCTCCAGTGACTTGCAAAAAGCCTTTAACAACAATTTAGACTTTGAATTTGACTTAGTTCTCATGTCCATCCAGTTTTTCCTCAAAAATTACTCAACTTCTAACTGCTTTCTTTCTCTCAGGGAATTTATCTATCTATTACAAACTTCATGCAGCTTGTATCTCCACAACCAGTGGACCAATTTTCACAAACTAAGTTGTGCTAGAAAGCTCCAAATAAGGGCTATCCTCATATATATGGGATGTACAAAAGCAACAATAAATGACTGAGATATCAGGCTATCAATAGCTGTAAAAGCTTTGTCTGCTATTATCTTCTGAACGGCTGAACGGATTTGCACAATGAAAATTGCATTGGAAAGTACTCATCAATCCATTTACAATGATATATGATGCATCCCAAAGCAATAAGTATTGGTAGAGATACAAGTATATCAATGTAGTAATATAATTAGTTACCTTCTAAAATTAGCCTAACAGCTGCTATGACAGATGACAGCTCCCATCAGGTACAAGTTTTGATTATGTAATTGAAATAGCTTGCACAAAGACCATTACTCTTTTGTATATATACTTTTGTATTTGAGGATTTTTTTTTTCAACAATTTATTACACTGAGCATGAGGGTAGACTGTGGTAGTTACTTTATAACTATGTACAAAAGAAGCAAACTGACATGGAATATAAATTAGAAATTAGAAAAAAGAGAAAGAAAAGAAAAAAAACTAATCATAAAAACAAAATGAAAAGAAAAGAAAAAAACAATGAGAGAAAAAGATAAGACTAGTTCTAAGATCTACTTAGAACAGTCAAAGTAGAGCTATCTATAAAAGTGAAGGCATTTGGGTTAGCTGCCAAAAACATAACAAAGCGGCTAAGGGAGTTTCGTCTGGGGTTCCAGTACCTGTTAAATCTCATACAATTGTGAAGAATATGTCTCCTTGATTTGATGAAGTAATTTCCACAAGAGCACTTAAATTCTTTACTCAGGAAAAATCTAAGTCTGTATTCACCAATTGGAGCATGGTTGGTAATTGCTCTCATAGTGCGCACACATAATGAGTTCAAGTGTCCAAATGATTGGAGCTATAGATCTTCTTTGGTGTAGGAACATTTGATGACATTGAGATTATTATCTAATAGGTCGAGAAATTGTCTTCCTTTTCCATCTGAAGCTTGAAAGGTCATTTTCCAATTGTTGATGATATTGTCACATTCAATTTTTTTGCAGTAATCCCATAATGTTTTACAAGGATAAATGGGCAAGGGGTTGAAGGTCTTTGAATCCCTATCAACTGCTTTATGTAGATTCTAGTTGAGTCAACTAGAACACTCCCAGAATTCTATTGAGTTGTTTTGATTACTAGTGAAGAAGTAGCAAAGTTCACTGAGTATGGCCACAGCATGAACTTGGTAAGGGTGTGACAATGAGTTGAATATCTTCTTGGCTACATGGATGGAATTGGTGACCACAATGTGTTTGAGGATTAAACTTCAGAGTTAATAATATTAATTTACATCAATTATTATTAATCTTTATTCTTTATTATCTGTATTGATCTTAATCATCATTGTTATCATTATTGAACTTCTGAATCACTTCTCAACCTCAATCTCTGAGAGTGTACCTAAGGTTCAGATATCATAAATAAGTGAGTAGTTTATTTTGTAATACTATCTATTTGAACATCTTGGCTTTCTTTAACTAGAAAATTTTGGATTTGATAGCATTTTGCCACTACTTTGAGTAAGAAAACTAGAAAGCCTCATGGTATGTATATGATTCATTAGCTATAGCTAAAAATCCCAAGTTGATACCTTTATTTATATAATGATAGGGGTCAAGTAGAAAAAATATTCTACTAGGATGCAACAAGAACTATGTAACACTAGCCTAGCCCTTGACTGTGCACTAAAGAATTTAAAGGGGGTGATATCAGCTTCCAGAATCAAGAGAAGATGTAGAAAAAATAATATAGAATAAGATTAGAACACATAAAAAGGCTTTTATAAACACAAAAGAATGAAGTTAGGAAGAATATTAAAAGAAATATATAAGTAAAATCTGCTCATGAATGCTTTCCCTTGCTAACACACTCTTAAACAGCATGTTTTACACTATGTAACAAGTTTCTTCTTTGGAAAATCTAGTGAGTAGATTGCAAAGCTCCTTCAGAGCTTCCAACAACATCCCAGATAATACATTCTAGAAGCAGCTCTCAAGTTAAATCTTATGACTGAAAATCTCAACTGATACTTATCTTGCTAGCCTTTCCCAGACTGCTAGAACTCTCCAAAACTTGCCCAAAAGTGATAATAAGTACTAAAAACACTTACTCAATAAAATAGAAGTTAAACTGCTCTCAAGTAGGAAAATTCAGATGAGATCCTCTCTTTTACTCTCTTTTACTTATAGCTTATTTATTAGTCAAAAATATGGAGAATAGAACTAGAGAATGGAGACCAAAACCATAAGGAAGCTCTCTGAGATCTCACAAGCCTATGGCTATCTCTTCATTTATAATCCAACATCAATCTGATGATCACTTTCTACTTATGAGTGCTCATTTCATTCCCTCTTTATCATTTCTGTGGTCATTCCTACTTGTACAACTATTCTGGACTTTATCAGCTTCTAATCCAATGTGTTTCTACCTTATCTAACTGTTAGAATATTTGTAATTATATAAAGTGCTCTTGCAAGTACTCATACTTCATAGCTAGTTGTTCACAAGTGGCATTTCTTATTTCTAGAGACCTTGTCTTCCCAAGATCTAGTTGAATTAACAGCTACACACTTTCACTTAAGTTGGTATCTGCTTGAAAGGATCTGAGTATTACAATTCAAATCCTAAAGAGTTAAGATAAGAAAAAGAATCTTGTATTAGGTCAACACAAGAGAACTCAATGGAGTTCTTAGTACAAAGTCATCTACCTTATGTATGCTAGACTAATGGTCTATGCTATACTAACTCTAGTCTACTCTAAAGGCTATACATACTACATGTTATTAATATATAGGCTAATATTATTGTTTTACAACCTTCTACAATATTCTTTGTGACATGTGACAGTTTGTGACAGTGACATGTGATGTGACACTAATTCCTAACCCTAAGTCCAAAATGAAAAATAAATAGAAATGAAAATAGAAATAAGAAAGAAAGTGAAGATAAAATGAAGTTCACTGTCTTCAATACTAATGCATTATCTAAGAGTATATGATCTTCTCACTGATGCCTTCAAAGAGATCTTATATGCTTAAAAACCTTATGAGAGTATGTACTTTTATGAAAAAGTGTTTTCTAGTATAACAGTAACTGTATTATTAATAGTAAAGTATCTATATTTCTTCATAGGCTTATATTCTCTTACAGAGTACTTCTACTTTGGTAAGTCATTCCATTTTGTAGACTTGAGTGTAGATAGTGATTGGTTAGTAACTTTTATTTAATACCTAGGAAATAGATATAGTAGGATATGTATTTTTGGAAGTTAACTCTTTGATAATATCAGTAAGAGGAAAAACTAATAATATTGGGTCATTTTTATACAAAGCATTATTCACAAGTATAACTCATGACCATTAGATATATATAGCTGTAGATACTCTCATGTATCCTTATGTCCTACTAATTGATTATATCTTCTACTTTACTCAAGTCTTTGCCTAATTTATAACCTGAGCCAAGCTAAAGGTTATAACAACTATATAATATCATTTATTCTAGAACATTCTATATTCTTCTCTATATTATATAATTATATAACTGTAGCTGTGATATATAACATACCTCTATTATACTTTGTAACTTGTATAACTATCACATATGATATCATATGACATCTTTTATCTAAGTCTAAAATAAAGAGAAGTAAAAAAAAACTAAAAATAAAATAAAGAATAAAATAAAAAAGAATAAAATAATAAAATAGAGTCTATTGTTTACAACTCTAATATCAGAATTAAGTTAACAAAGAAATCTTATATTAGGATTGATACAAGAGAACTCAATAGAGTTTCTAAGTGCAATGTATTCTATTTATATACTAAACTATAGGTCTATACTACACTAAACCTAGTTTATGTATAGTATGATATTATTGTTCTGGAATCTTTTATATTCTTTTGTGATATGTAATCATGTGACATATTGTGACAGTCATATATAATATCATACTTATCTCTAACCCCAGATCTAAAATAAGAAAATAAATGAAAACAAAAAATAAAAATAAAGAAAGAAGTAAGAAAAACTAAGCAGATATCTTTATAACTAACAAGAAGGTATATCTGGTTCATTAATGTCTACAATTGCCAACTTACTTAGTGTTTCATTCTTAAAAAAAGTAAACATTATAAAAAGTAATGAGTTTTTTATTTTCTAAACCTTTGAGTCTATATTTCTTTATCTTATCAGTCTACCAACCTAGTATCTGTACATTTACAGTCTTTGACTCCAGCTTTTCTTTCTAAACATTCTTTAGTATATGAGCCTAATTTAGAGCTCTGAGAATTTATAAGTATAATATATCTAGTTTTATGTCTCATAAGAGACAACTTTTTTAAACCCAAATATGTTGGAGCAACTATACAAAGCCTATCTGGTTTTATAGAGCTTGGGAATTCAGAGAAATCTAAGTTATACTATCACAAACTTCATTCAGCTTGTATCTCCACAACAAGTGGACCGATTTTTACAAACAAAGTTGCACTGGAAAGCCCCAAATAAGGGCTATCCGCACATATGCGGGATATACAAAAGTGACAACAAATGACTGAGATATCAGGCCATCAGTAGCTGTAAAAGCTTCATCTGCTAATATCTCATGAACGGCTAAACGGATTCACACGATTGAACTTGCGTTGGGAAGTGCTCATCAATTCGTTTCCAACGATATATAATGCATCTCAAAGCAACAAGTATTGGTAGAGATACAAGCATATCAATGTAGTGACATAATTAGTTACCTTCTAAAATTAGCCTGACAGCTGCTATGACAGC
>Ga0157359_1000447_pt1 | contig 15108 bp, 13 predicted proteins | sample AttcapACBM3_FD_111482 | JGI IMG/M metagenome (GOLD analysis project Ga0157359, IMG submission 111482) | Fungus gardens microbial communities from leaf cutter ant in Botucatu, State of São Paulo, Brazil - Atta capiguara ACBM3 | ecosystem: Host-associated > Fungi > Mycelium > Unclassified ...
CGTTTAGCCATTCATGAGATATTAGTAGACAAAGCTTTTACAGCTACTGATAGCCTGATATCTCAGTCATTTGTTGTCACTTTTATGCATCCTGTATATGTGCAGATAGCCTTTATTTGGGGCTTCCCAGCGCAACTTAGTTTGTGAAAAGCGGTCCACTAGTTGTGGAGATACAAGCTGAATGAAGTTTGTGACATGTACCTTGCTTGAAAAGATGTAGTCAATGAGACTTAAACTATGTTTACTAGATTCCTGGTGGAAGTTTGTTGAACAGCTACAGCTCATGTATACAATTGCATATCTGTTAGATATCTCAAATAGAAAACACCTTAGAAGATCTTCTTGAATAATGAACCTAAAACATTATACTTTTATGTCTTTGGCTATAGAGCATATATGTTTCTCTTCAACAAAATTTACACCAATAAACTTACACTGCATTCTAAATGATATTTATTGGATATGAGAATAATAGTTATTGCTTTATACATTATATACAAGAAAATATCATTTTCCACTCTACACATGCTATTTCTAATGAGAACCTCTTTCCTAAATATACTGACTCTTTCACAAAAGAGTACAAATTATATGATAAGTTATTGAACAAAATAAACTCAGAGACAGAGTTGTTAGCACTTGGCCCTTCTAGCAAAAATAAACCTGCTCTAGTATCTATTCTACACTTTCAAAACAATCCTTCTACTCATTTTCTTTCACCTTCTCTTTCTTATAAGTCTCTATCTCTCTTACCTACTTCAGGGTCTAAAAAGTCCATAGTAGAAATGAAAGAGATTAATAATGTTAACTCTGATGTTGAAATATAACCTCTCAACCCTCAATAACCCTTATGACCTGTTTTGCAGATACTGCAAGAAGGTTCTGAATTTTGGAGATCTAGGCATTAAACTTAGATATTATTTAGAGAAAAGAGTATTTATGAAAAACAAGAATATTCTACTAATATCCTACAAAATTCTTTATAACAGCAAGAGGGAGGTTTTCCAATCCCAATATGGCATATGATACATATAAAAATAATTGTCAGGAATTACAAAGAATTCATTAGAATACATAATAATTCTCTAACAATCCACTGCTTAGTATGATAAGGATAAATATGATCCTATATAATATTCAGTGAAAAGGCTAACACCTAGTCATTGTTGATAATAATAGAAGTGAAATAGACACTCCACCTTTTGCAGGTGAATCAGCTAAGCTAGCTATCACTGGCTACTTAATATGTCTTGTAAGAAAAGAGGAAGTAGATAAAATTCACTTTCTCTCAGCACAACATGTAGCAAAGTCTTGTCTAGTTTCCAAAAATATTAGAGATATCACTAAATTGAATTGCTAGCTAACATTCAAAAGAAGTGGCTTGAATCCTGCCTTGAGAAGTTAAAATTGCTCAAAGACAGAAATAAGAAATGTCTATAAAGTTGTGAACTTTCTTAAGAGATGGAAAGTAATCAAGAATTACTGGATGTTCAAAATTAAGTCTGTTAAGTCTGATAGTCATTACAGAACTTGATTTGTTACAAAAGGATTTTCTTAGATTGAAGAAATTGGATTTGACAAATTATTCTTTCTGGTTATCTGCTATGAGATGGCATATTTGTTTCTAGCTATTACTATCATTGAAGATTGAAATGTCTATGGTGTTAATGTAAAAACTACCTATTTATATAGTAACCTGAATAAAGAAATCTACATAAAGCAACCTGAAGATTTTAGACTACCTAGCAAAGAAAAGAAAATCTAGAGACTCCACAAAGCATTGTATAGCCTTAAGCAAGTCAATATTAGCCCTAGAATTTAAACAATGTAAATTCAATACTGGTATGTACTGCTTCATTAATAAAAAGACTATAAATGTCAGGTTTAAAAATGATAGACTTCAATTTCATTTTATTTTCTTCCCTATTTTTATTCTCTTTCCAATCCATTTTTATTTTCTATTTTTAGAACTCTAGAAATCACCATATTCTAATAGATTAAGTGTTATTAGAAGATTGAAGTGTTTACATCTATATTTTTCTTTTCGAATGACTTTTCTAATTTCTTAATAGCTAAATCCTCTCTAACACCATAATTTATCATAATTTTAATAATAAGTAGAGCTTTATAGTTATTACTTTTTAAAGATAAAATATCCATAATATATAATATATAATAATTTTTATCATTTTTATTTAATTTTGGTAAAAAACTTAAAGTATTATATATATTATTAGAATAAATAATTCTGAATAAAATAATAAAATGTTTCTCATCACTAGGGTTAGGGTTAGAGTGATGATCAGTTACAGTAATAGTCACAGATCATGAGATATAAGGGAAAGAGATAAAAGATTCTAGAAGAAGTAATATTATATAATGTATATACCACATGCTGATCTCATGCCTAACACATGGTCATTTAGGGTAAGGTGTATAGTAGCTAGCATGGACCATCTAAAATAGGTATATAAGATAGACTACTTTGTAAAGGGCTCTTTATCAAGTTCTCTTGTCTTTTTTTACCTAACTTTAAAGGTTTAAGTTCATAATATTAGAACTCAATTTCCCATCCAAAGACTGTCCAACACAGGACCTTCTTATTACTCTTATTCTTTTTCATCCTTGACCAAAGAATAATACTATTCTTTAGTTAAGAAAAGATAACCAGACCCTAAGCTCAAGGGGTATATTAGTTAGGCAAGAGAAGCCTAGCCATCTATTTGTATCAAAGCCCACTGGTATATTTCAGATGTATTACCTTTTGTGAACATAATATATACATTCTTCTTGTATCAGCCTTGTGCTACAGATCTTTTTGTGATCTGTTTATGCAGAGAAATAGCAGTAAGCCTTAAGATGCTGCTTAGAGTAGAATGGTTTTCTTAGACCAAAATTGAGATACAAATTAGTAGTCAGTAGGGTGAAGTAGTTAGTAACAGTGTAGGCAGGGCAAAAAGAGTACCTACTATTACTTACTGAGATTTCATCATTAGAGTATAAATTGGAGAGTGAAACCAGTACAGACTCCACACTCCTCTTATATATATTATCACTTTCTTCACCACTACCACTATCATCCTCACCATCTCCCATTGATTTCCCCCTTCTTACAATATGAGTCAACTCAATCTCTAAACAACTATCAGGCAGTAGCAGGAATAATTGGTGACAATACAGGTGCTAATACAGGCCCTGCTTGCAGAAGGAGCAGTAGTAAGAGGAGAAGGAGAAGGAGAAGCTACTGAGGTGGCAAACCACAAATCTTTGATAGCATATCATTGAAGGTTTCAGGATTCATCTCGGCATGCAAGTTATACATTAGAATGAAGTTGAGGGAGGAGTTGGTAGAAGAGCAGATTTAGTGAATCTTATTATATATATAAAAAGGAGCAGTAGATATATAGAAGGAAAATGTCCTATAAGATTTGGAAGTGGGAGAAGTAGAGTATGAGTTAGCAGGAGAAGTTTTAATAGAGATTAAGAAAGAGTTTGGGAGAGAAGACAAAGAATCAGTAAAGATAGCAGAGCTAAAGAGGATAGAATAAGGGAACTGGAGTATGGAAGAATTTGTACAGGATTTTAAAAGAGTAGTAAGGGATAGTGGATATGAGGGTCAACTACTGATTGAGGAGTTCAAAAGGGGTATGAATGGGGCTATAAGAAGAAAGCTAATAGAGGCAGAAAATCAACCAGGCTTAATTGAGCAATGGTTTAAGAGAGGAATAGCCCTAGACAGAAATTGAAGGGAGAGTAGGAGAGAAGAGGAAAGGCTGAGGGGATAAAAAGAGTAGAGAAGAATAGCTCCTAAACAACAGGAGCAAAAACAGATATTGCCATGATCCCAAGTGTGGTAGAGGAGGCAGAAAATACCTCCTCAGTAGGTAACAACAGGACCTGCTCCAATTGAAGGAGTAGAAAGAACAGATGCAGTGATGGTACACCCACAACAGAGGGCAGGGTTTGCTCAAAGAAATCCATATGCCATGGATGTAGATAAAGGGAGAAATTGTTATAGTTGTGGAGGGTTTGAACATATGGTAAAACATTGCAGAAATAGGAGGACAGGAAACAGAATTGGAGAGGGGAAAAGATTAGAATATGGGAGAAATAAGAAACAAGAAAGAGTAGAAGTAGGAAATAGGGAGAATTTAAATGGGGAGTGAGACTTAATACTCCTTGATTAAGTCTCAACAATAAATATATAGTACTCAGTAGAATAATGGACAATACAGCTAGCTATGATCTAAAAAATAAGAAAGCATTAAGAGAAGTGATAGTGAAGATCAGATTGAAGAGAATTGATATACAAGAGAGGATTACAGTAGAGGTGTTGTTGGATAGTGGTGTGATAGGGCTGGTTATGAGTTCTGAGTTTACAAAGAAACAGGGTTTTAAGTTAAAAAGGTTGGATAAGTCTATATATATGAGAAACATGAATAGTTCGCTCAACAAGAAGGGACCAATTGAGTATATGGTGGAGGTAAATATTTACTACCAAGAGCATAGGGAGAGGACAGAAATCAATGTAATTGGAGAACAGAAGTGGACAGTAATCCTAAGAATGCCATGGTTAGCCCACCATAACCCTGAGATTAACTGGAGAACAGGAGAAGTTAAGATAACAAGGTGTCTGGAAGAATATAGAAAGCAGTGGAGACCAAAGCAGGGAAAACTGGGGTGGCAAAAACAAAAAGAAGAAGAGACAAAGGAAGAGACAGGTAAGAAACAAAAAGAGAAAGCAGAGCAAAAGGAAAAAAAGCAGGAAAAGGAAAAGACAATAAATGTAAAGAGAGTAATAGAGGAGTGGGAGATTTAGGATGAGGAAGAAGAAGCAGCAAAGTCAGAGGAAGAAGTGAAGAAGCTAGTTTAAGAGAAGTTTCATAAGTGGATTAAGATTTTTGGCAAAAAACAGTTAGAGAGGATACCTACATGAAAAATTTAGAATCATGCAATTGACATAAAGAAAGGATTTGTGCCAAGAATTTGTGCCAAGAAAGAGGAAAGTGTATCCATTGTTGAGAGAAGAGAGAGAAGAAGTATGAGAATTTATCAAGGAATAGTTAAGAAAAGGGTATATCAGACCCTTAAATTTGCCTCAAATGGCACCTGTGTTCTTTGTAGGAAAAAAGGATAGGAAAAAGAGAATGGTACAAGACTATTAATACCTGAATGAGTGGATGGTGAAAAATAACTACCCATTGCCATTAATTTCAGACATATTAGAGAACATTGGTACTAAGAAGGTGTTTACAAAAATAGACATGAGATAGGGTTATAATAATGTGAGGATTAAAGAAGGAGATGAGTGGAAGGCCATATTCACAATACCAGAGGGATCCTTTGAACCAATGGTGATGTTTTTTGGGTTAACAAACTTACCAGCAACATTCCAAGCAATAATAAATGAGTTGCTGAGAGATTTGATTAACACAGGAAAAGTGGTGGTATTTATCAATGATATTATAGTTAGAATGGATACGGAGGAGGGCATGATGAGATAGTGGCAGAGGTTATAAGGAGATTAGAAGAAAATGACTTATATATCAAACCAGAAAAATACAAGTAGAAAGTTCAAGAGGTTCAGTTTCTAGGAGTAGTGATAGGTCTAGATGGGATAAAGATGGAAGAAGAGAAGATGAAGGGTGTTTTGGATTGGCTGACACTGAAGTATGTCAAAAATGTTCAAAAGTTTCTTAGATTGGCAAATTATTACCACTGATTTATACAGGGCTTTGCATCTATAGTGAGACTATTACACAATATGGTAAAGAAAGATAGAAAGTAGGAGTGGACAGAAAAGTAAGAGAAAGCATTCAAGAAGTTGAAAGAAAAATTTACATAAAAACTAGTGTTAGCAACACCGGATCTAGATAAAAAAATGAGGATAGAAGTAGATGTGTCAGATTATGCAACAAATGGGATATTATCAATGAAATGTGAAGATGGGAAGTAGAGACCAGTAGCTTTTCTATCGAAATCGTTAAATAAGATGGAAAGAAATTACAAGATACATGATAAGGAAATGCTAGTAATGATCAGAGGATTGGAGAACTGGAGACACTTGCTGGAAAGAGTGCAATCCAAGTTTGAGATCTAGACAGATCATAAAAACTTGGAATATTTTATGAAAGCACAAAAGCTGAATTAAAGATAAGCTCAATAGGCATTATACCTATCTAGATTCAATTTTACTTTAAAACATATTCTGGGAACAAGAATGGGAAAGGCGGATAGACTAAGTAGAAGACCAGATTGGAAAGTAGGTATAGAAAAGAACAACAACAATCAAGTAATTATTCAAGACAATTGGCTTTGTAAATTAGAAGAAGTAGTAATAGAAGGACCAGAAGTAGATATAATAGAAAAATAAAAAAAGCTAGGGGTAAGAATGAAGAAGTAGTTAGAATAGTAGAAGAGATGAAAAAGGCAAAGATGAAAGCAATACAAGGAGAAGAATAGCAAGTGGAGGATGACTTGGTACTGAAGGAAGAAAGGAAAAGTATATGTACCAAAGGATGAAGAATTAAGGGTGGAAATCATTTGGTTGCATCATGATATACTAGTAGCTGGACATAGTAGAAAATGAAAGACAGTGGAATTGGTGACCAGGAACTACTGGTGGCTAGGAGTAACAAGAGATGTAGGAAGATATGTGGAAGGATGCAACTTATGTCAGCAGATGAATAATAAGATGGAAGAGGTTGCAGGGAAGTTAAAACTAGAGGAAGTTCCAGAAAAACCATGAATACATATCTTGGTAGACTTCATTATGAAACTACCGGTAGTAGTGGGGAAAGATACAATCTTGGTGGTCTGTGATAGACTGTCAAAAATGACATACTTTGTAGCCACAACAGAGGGAATGACAGTAAAAAGATTGGCAAGATTGTTTAGGGACAATATATGGAGACTACATAGATTATCAGAAAGTGTGGTGTTGGACAGAAGCCCTCAATTCACAGCAGAATTAACAAAAGAATTGAATAAGATGCTAGGGATTGAAATGAAGTTGTCAATAGCCTTCCATCCATTTATGGATGGACAAATGGAAAGAATGAATCAAGAACTTGAGCAGTACATTAGATTCTTCATAGATTACAGACAGAAAGATTGGCCAGAGTGGTTGGTATCAGCAGAATTTGTGGTGAATAATAAAGTTCACACAGCAACTAAAGTGTCACCATTTATGGCCAATTATGAAAGAGAGCTGAGAATGGAAGGAGATGTTAGAAAAAGAGGAAAGGTAGAGAAAGTGACAGAGTTTGTGGAAAGGATGAAGAAGATGTAAGAAGAAGCAGGGGCAGCATTGAAGAAAGCACAGGAAGATATGAAAAGACAGGTGGATAAAAGTAAGAAGGAAATGGAGGAATGGAAGAAGGGGGATTGAGTGATGCTAAGTACAAAAGACTTAGTATTCAAGGAAAGACCAGCAAGAAAGTTGGTGAATAGATATGTGGGCCTATACGAAATTAAAGAGGTAGTATCAACCAATGTGATCAAACTATGACTACCAAAATCAATGAGGATTTACCCAGTAGTAAATGTTAGTTGGGTAGTTAGATATAAGGAATAGGTGGAGGGTCAGAAAAAGAAAGAGGGAAAACCAGTAGAAATAGAAGGAGTTGAAGAATAGGAGATTGGAAAAATATTGAATAAAAGAAAAATAAGAGGAGTAGAGAAGTACTTGGTGAGATGGAAGAAGTTTACAGCAGAACATGATATGTGGGAGAAGAGAGTAGATCTAAGACATGCAAAAGAGGTATTGGATGAATTCAAGAGAAGAATGAATGTAGAAGTAAGGAGGCAAGAGAAGTTAGATATGGTGGAGAAAAAGGACTTTAGGAGGAGAGAGTTACCAGGAAAGTATACAGCAAAAATGTTATATGGGTGGAATGACAGAAAATTTGAAGAGGAATATTTGAGGAAGTTGGAAAGGAACTGGTGAAAATGGAAGTCAGTTTCTCTAGAGAAGAAACCTTAAAGGGGGGGTAATGTCAGGTTTAAAAACAATGGACTTCAATTTTATTTTATTTTCTTTCCTATTTTCATTCTCTTTCCAATTCATTTTCATTTTCTATTTTTAGTACTCTAGAGTTAGGGTTAGAGTGATGATTAGTCATAGTAACAGTCACAGATCATGAGATATAAGGGAAAAAGATAAAAGGTTTTAGAAGAAGTAATGTTATATAGCATATATACTACATACTGACCTCATGCCTAACACATGGTCATTTAGGGTAGAGTGTATAGTAGCTAGCATGGACCATCTAAAATAGGTATATAAGATAGACTACTTTGTAAAGGGCTCTTTATCAAGTTCTCTTGTCTTTTTTTACCTAACTCCAAAGGTTTAAGTTCATAACAATAAAGCTTGTTATAGCAATTATCTATATTAATGATATCTGCTTTATAAGTTTAAAAGATTTCCTACTCTTCTTAGAGTTGAAGCAGAAAATTCATAATAAAATGAAAATATCATAACTTTGAAGAAACAAAAAAGTTTCTTGGAATGTACATAAGTTACAATTATAAAGATCAAAAGATCTTTGTAGACCACTCTGGATACTTAAACAAAGTCCTAGTATACTTTAATATAGTAACCAACCTAACAAGTACTTCACTGCTATTGAGCTATGTATTTAAACCCAATGATAAGCAATGTCACTCCAGTTTCTATTAAAAGTACTAGTAACTAGTTGGATCTCTGATATATCTAATAATTGGCTTATATCCTGATATAAGATTTGCTGTAGTCAAACTTTCCTAGCAAAGAGAAAATTTCTTAAATAAGCTAGATTGTATCTTTGTAAATACTTACTTGATACTTGCAAGTATTAAATAGTCTATAATAGACTTAGTAATAAATCTGTTACAATATACTCTAATTTAAACTAGACATAAGATCCAAAATCTTGTAAATTTGAGACTAGTTACTTTACTCTCATGGCTCACAGAACAATATTTTGAATAAGCCACTAGTAAAAGGCAATAACATTATATTACAATTTAAAACTCAGAGTTAAATCAAGAAAGAAATCTTATATTAGAATTAATAGAAGAGAACTTGATGGAGTTCTAAGTATAAAGTATCTATCTTATATATACTGGGCTAATGGACTATAGTCCATATTATACTAAACTTACTTTAAAAAGCATATATTATCTATAAGATTAACATGTTTACTACATATTGTATAATATTATTCCAGAATTTTCTACATTCTTCTGTGTGACATCACACTAACCTCTAATCCTAAGTTTAAAATAAGAAAAATAAATAGAAATAAAAATGAGAAAAGAAATAAGAATAAATAAAGTTTACTATCTTCAATTTTAATACTTTATCTTTAACTGAGGCTAACTACATAGTTTTTTCTAATTGTGGCTGTCAACTCCTCAATGAGGTTAGTTTTAATCTTCCAACTCCTTTTAGTGACTTACAAATACACTTATTTATTATTGTAAAATTCTACTTATAAATATTCATACTGTGATTAGTAGAATGACTAATATAATGATATACAGCACTCATAATGAGTCAGACATATATTATCTATATATATAAATATATATTAGCATAACCTATATGCTATTTATATATATTATTTATATAACATTATACTTATATATCATATGTCAAGTCCATTCATTCCAAAAATATGTCTTCATGGCATTGGTTTCACTATAACGTCTCCAACACATATCTGTCTTCCATAATGACCATCCTTTTTACAACACATTCATGCAGTGTTGATGCAACAACTTGGATATTCAGTCTTTCACAATAGGAATACTTCTATCAAACTTGATCTTCTGTGGCAGATTTCTCCTATTTAACTCCTGTCAGTATTTCACTACTAAAACCTCTACTATTCTCCTCCTCCCTTCCATTTATATAGCTACAGTTTTTGATCTTAATACTCTGTACTGAGACATCCTTTTGGCCCTTTCTAGTGATCCAACTACTACAAAACACATTCCTACAAATGGCTGATAGTCTATAGATTCCAACAGTTTTTTCTATCTTGATGATAGAATCTATATACTATCTGCTAGTAATCTCTGTATATATGTTCTCCAGTATAATCATGATCACATTCTTACTAGCCACTTCAGTTAGAACAAAATACTAGAACTTATTTGCCATGAATATTCTTGGCCTAGCTTTTGTGCTAATGTATAATAATTCTGTGTTACTTATATGTGATCTAAACCACAACATCACAAGCCTTATAGGTCTCTCAAGCAACTCCCTATTTCCAAACAACTATGAAATTCCATTTCTATGAACTTCATTAAGAAACTTCTGTTATCCTCTGGATTTGACACTATCTTAGTTATAGTTGACTGGCTCATTAAGTAGGTAATATTTTTATTCCTATTTACAATACTATCACATCTGTAGACTTAATACATCTGTTTGTCTTTTGTGTATTCTCCAAATATAGTATTCCTTCTCATGTTACCTCTGACTGAGATTTAGAGTTTGTGTCAAACTTTTTCTGTCCTTTAGGCATTGCTCTAAATATATGACTTCACTTCACTTTAGGCTATCACTCTGAAAGTGATAGACAAACTGAATACATAAACCAAACTCTCAAGCAATATCTTTGTGTATACTGTAATTACTAGCAAAGCAACTAGTTTGAACTCCTACTACTTGTAGAGTTTTCATACAATAATGTTCCAAGTGCTACTACTAGTGTTTCTCCATTTTTTGCTAATAAGGAATATTATCCAAACATTACTATTCATCCTGAACACAAGATTGCTTCCTCTCAAGTCCATGACTTTGTTGTAGACCTTGATGAATTACAGAGTACTCTCAAAGCTAAGATTACCATGGCCCAACAGTGTTATCAGAAGTCTGCTGATGTACAACATTCCCCTGTATCCAATTTCAAAGTAGGTGATAAAGTCTTTGTCAAGGCTCAGTTCTTCAGAACCACTCAGTCCTCAAAAAAGCTCTCTGAAAAATATCTCTGACTTTATGAAATAATTTTCCAGTCTAGTATACTATTATTTACTCTTTACTTTCCAAAGTTTATGTACTCTGTTCATCTAGTTTTCCATGTGTCTATGTTCAAACTCACCACATTCAATATTTTTCCTGAAAAAACACAGCCAGCTCCTATACTGGTTATAATTGATAGGAAATCTAAGTATAAAATCTCTTGGATAGTGAACTCCAAAATTAATTGCTGATGGGCATGCAAGCTCTTGTATAAGGTAATCTGGTTGAGGTATGAAGACACCAAAGATGAATCTGAGTGGATCACTATATCTGAGCTCACTTATGCTGATTTCCATATTACATATCCTACTAAGCCCAGCCTACTTCTGTTGTTCTAATTACACTAGTGCATGTTATCTCTGGCCTCTACACACTTTCAATAGAGATTATAATCATTTTTCTTAGTGTATTCTGTCTGTTTTTGACTTAACCTCAGCTTTTATATGTTTTTATAGGGTTTTTTGTTTCAAATTTTTGGACTTTAATTTTATTTCTATCCTCTAACCATCTCATAAATCTTCTACTTACACAGTTACAGACAGAAATAAAATCTCATTGATGAAAACAAAAAACAAAAGCAGAATTCTAACAAGAGGCTAACAATAGAGTTCTTTTCAGCATCTCTTTCTGATTCTCCTTGAGTTCTTCTTCAGATCCCTTTTTATCTCCATCTTCTTCCTTGTCTTCTTTATTGCTATTCTGTGGATCTTTCTTAAAACCCCATTTCCAATTAGCTGTGGTCCTAATTTTTGCTAATTGGGCTTTATTTCTCTCCTTGCTCTCTATCAAGTCCTGGAGAGACTTTCTGATGCCCCAGTATTCCTTAACAAGATCCCAGGGTACCTTTTCAATGGCATTTAATACCCTACTGTAAGTAGGAACCATTGTTTGGGAGATAGTGTTGAGATAGGGAATATACTGTTGCTTGATAGCAATACACTCAGCATATATGAGAGAGCAACTAGAAGGAAGAGGATTATTAGTAGATTAAAAGAAACAAAAAATTATCACTACTTACCTAGAGTTCTACACCAGGCAGTCTTGTCTGGTATACATATACCTTTCACAGGGGTTATTATCCCTTATCTTCACCATAATATCACTATGGTACTTTTTCAGTTGCTTTTCTTTTGCTTTCTTAGAGGACTGTAGTTTAGTCTTATCCTCTGAGAAGATGTCAACTACCTTCTTATGTTTGGCCCCTGTAATCTGGGAGTTCTCAGTACTTATCATAAGTATGGTGTTCTTGGCCAAAACCTTATTCCAGAGTTTCTTCAAATACTCCAGTCATTTCTCTTATTTTTCTCCTCTGCATGCTTCCTCTTTTCAGCTTTCTGTTGTGCTTTGGCCTCAATGATTTTCCTTATCTTTTGCATAGCTTGCTCAATATAGCAAGCTTCTGCCACCTCTTTTAAGTAAGTCTAAAGCTTTTGCTCCTTTTCATGTTATTGCAACATTTCTTGGTGCTGCTATTTAAGTATTTCAGTATTGGCTTGGAAGATATCTGAAGATAGAGAAGAAGGGTAGTATAGAGAAAAGATGAAAAATTTTCTTCTTGTTTATATATTAGTGACATAAGTACCATCATGGATTCTTTAGATAAACTCAATAGAACTTTGAAGACTCAGTCCTAAGAGAGGAATACTATCATATATCAAGTTCATCCATTCTAAAGATATATCACTATGGTGATGATGCAATAACTTGGATATCCAGTCTTCTATAATGAAAATACTTCTATCAAACTTGGTCTTCTATAGCATAGTTCTCCTATATGACTTTTATCAATGTTTTACCACTGAAATCTTTGCTTGGGGTGATATACTAAAACCCTGAGCATCTTCTATATCTCTAACTTGTATATAAGACTAGTAGTTACATTGTAATTTGCTAGTCTGATAATCAACAAAAATAACTTTTATTAAACTCAATCTCTAATGTTCAATGGTGACATACTAAATTAGCACTTATATCTTAGACTTCATCTGCTCATTTGAAGTTATGACCACACAGAAAACAAATGGAACAGCATATAAGCTAAAGCCAAGGTTGTTCTAACAAGTTCACATTAGTAAGCTCATTGTATGGAATTTCCATACTTTACACATTTCCAAGCTAATCCTGCAAACTTTTGCCTTCTAGTGTGAACAATACCTAACAAACATGTGATATAACACGCAATCTTTATTTGAGCCTACTATGTCAGAAAATCATAGTATTATTTCCTAAGATTATATCTTTATGACTTTACTATATAATCTTGTAGATATGTAGATTATAGAAATTCTAGATATATCTAGGCAATTCTTGTGGATGTTCCAACATAGTTGTGAAGTCTTCTTAATGATTCCACTTTAGTCTTCCTAGGTTAATTCTTCAAACAGTTGATCTTGTTATTTGATAAGATATTGTAACTCATTTCTCTTTTTCTAAAATTTAGGATTCTTTTAACTTCTTGTATAATACTTTCTCAAATTGGGACAATAACTGTTAGTAAGAACTTCTGTTGTTGTGCAAAAGTTGGGTTATGGTAAAGCTTTAGCTTTAATTCATAACTAGATGTAGATTCTTCTATATTTTGGGGATTTTTAAGTTTGTATACTGAGGATCCAATGTCTTAACTACTAGAAATAGGCTTACTCTCTTAAATGTTAGCTTCTTGGTTGATTAATCAGGGTTAATGTTTGAGTTATCTACCTATATAAGATCTCTTTCCTTATACTCAATGGTCTTTTCCTACTTTTCATTTGTCTTTCTCTACTTCACTTTATTTGTTTTTATTAGGGCTTCTTTTCTTGCTTTTAATATTCTCTAAATAAACTTATCTACTTCTAAAACTCTCTTATATGATTCTTCTTTCCTATAGATATTTAGGTATCTTTCTAAGTTTATAAATAATAATAGCTTCCCTGTACTTGAATGCTTTCTGTTGTTATATGAAAACTTAGCCTATTCAGCTTAACTATCTTGTTAATAACTAATACACAACTAGAGTTATTATTTTATATTTTAATTAATCTTCTTAGTCTGATCATCAGTTTGAGATTATTAGTTGTAGAGTTTCTTCATGAAGTTTGAGATAAACTAGAGTTTTCTATCACTTATATAATTTATTTATTAGAATCTTCTACTGTCTTCTCTATTATATAACTATAGTTATGTGTCCTAGTATTTTTACATCATATAAGATATCACACAACTATAGCTTATAGCTATTTTCTTATGAGTATGTAGTATAACTAAATAATGAAAGAAAATATAGAAATAAAAAAATAAAAAAGCAAATGTTTCAAATATTCTATTTCTTCTGAAGGCTGTCATCTATTTATTACTCTTGTATTGTTGTACCCTACCAAATATTAAGTTTGGTAAAGTACCTAGCTTCTTGAACTAATTCTTGGATTAGTAATAGTGAATATTTATTTTTGATTATAACTTCATTCAACCATTAGTAGTCTTATACTGGTTTACAAAGCTATCTTTTTTCTTTACAAAAAAAGGATATTATATATGTATATAAAAAGTTTAAAAGTTAGATTCTTTGTCTTTAGATGTTCTTTAAGAAATTTGTCAAGTTCTTGTTATTTCTTTACTTGTAGTGGAAGTTCATCAAATAATCTTTTATTAAAGATGGTGTCATGATATTTTTAATATTCTCTGGATATTCTTTGAACTCCAATTCTTTCTCTTCTTGTTTTCTTCTTAGTTTATTAGTAGTATTCTGTCTTGTTATTACCACTCTCTTTTCTTATCTAAGTCTACAAACAGTATCCTACTCTTTTATTTATTCAAATTTTCCTTTGTCTCTTTAGAGTTTTCTATAAATTATTTTACCATAATGTCAGAGTTGTGAATAATAGACTTAATTTTTATTTATTTTCTTTCTCTTTTATTTTTCTTCTTTTATTTTATTTCTTGTTTTCATTTTACTTTTCTTTATTTTGAACTTAGGCAAAAAGTGTTATAAGACGAGTGTGTGGACAGACTTTGGCTAGGGTTAGGGTTAGCTGGACATATATAAGTATTATAATTATTAGTCTACAACGGATGGAGAGCACGTGACCTGGAAGTCATGTGATAAAGTCTAGAGC
>Ga0157359_1000448_pt1 | contig 15071 bp, 20 predicted proteins | sample AttcapACBM3_FD_111482 | JGI IMG/M metagenome (GOLD analysis project Ga0157359, IMG submission 111482) | Fungus gardens microbial communities from leaf cutter ant in Botucatu, State of São Paulo, Brazil - Atta capiguara ACBM3 | ecosystem: Host-associated > Fungi > Mycelium > Unclassified ...
CGGCCAGGTCCTGGGCTTCCGGCAGGCCGTGGCGGCGCGCGGCGGGCAGGTGCAGGGGCAAGTTGGACTCATAGAGATAGTCGCCGAGGAACAGCGCCAGGTCCGGCTGTTCGTCGGCCATGTGCCGATAGGCACTGAAGAAGCCCTTCTCATAGTGGGAGCAGGAGGCCGCCACCAGCTTGAGACGCCGCGGCGCGCTGGCCGGCGGCGGCAGCGTGAGGGCGCGACCGATGCGACTCTGATGCCCGAGGGCGGTGAAGCGGTACCAGTAGGGTCGCCCCGGCAGCAGACCGGCCAGGGTGATGGACACGCTGAAGGCCGTCTGGGGCTGCGCCTGGACCGAACCGCGCTGTATCACCTGGCGCAGCCCCGGATCCAGGGCGACTTCCCACTGCACTTCGACCGGGGCATGCAGACCGCCCAGACCATCCTCAGCCAGGGGATCCGGCGCCAGGCGGGTCCAGATGACGAAGCCATCGGCAGCAGGATCGCCACTGGCGACACCCAGGGTGAAGGGATCCGATTGCGGCTCACGCGCGCTGCACCCGGCGAACCAGGGCGCGCTCAGGCCCAGACCGAGCAGGCCCAGCGCTTGACGTCGAGAGGAGTTCATCCAGGCCTCCGCGAAAAGAGGCCAGGGTGACTCAGGCAAATGACAGCGCTATGTCGCCCGGCTCACGCCAGCGGCAATTCTTCCAGGATCATCACCTGGGGCGCCTCGGTGAGCAGGCCATCGAGATCGCTCAGCAGCTGCTTGAAGTGCGCGGTCTGCTCGTGCTCGGCCAGGGCCTCGCGGCTGGCCCAGCGCTCGATGAAGACATAGCGACCCTCGTGGCTCGGATCGCGGTGCGGGGTATAGAAATGGCAGGCGGCCTCGGCGCGGGAAGGGGCGACGATGGCACGCAGGGCGTTTTCGACAGCGGCCGCCTGGCCGGGCTTGGCCTGCAGGATGGCGACGACGCGGATTTCACTGGTCATGCAAAAAACTCCGGAAAGGGTGCCTCAGCATGCCGCCTGGACACCCTGAATGCTACCGGGTCGACGACGCGACCCCGGTGCTAATGGCTCACTGCTTGGCTTTGACGATCTTGTCGATCACCGCATTGCTGCGCTTGATCAGTACATAGTCGGAGCCGATCTTGACCCACTGGCTGTCTTCGCCCGGCTGCTCCAGGCCGTGCTTCTTGAAGTCCTTGATCACGTACTCGTCACGGATGTACTTGCGCGGCGCCCGGCCACCCTCTTCGAGTTCAAAGGTAGGATGATCGGGGTCGTGGGTGACGGCTTCGTCGCTCTGATTGGCGTCCTTCTTGTTGACCTTGTTCTGGTACTGCGAGCTGGTGGGCTCCGAAGCGGCCTTGTCGGCAGCCGGCTTGACCGGGGTCATGGCCTCGGGCGCGGCCTGGACCTGCAGCGCGCCGGTCAGGACGACGGTGCCCAGGGCCAGGGAGAGCAGCGATTGCTTGATCATGGGGTGTTTCTCCTCTGCATTCGAGGTTTTGACCCCGGGGGCAACGGAAAAGCTCCACGAATACCTACGGCTGCGCCTTTGGCCTTACCGGCGTTCGTCCTGGTCGACTTTCACCAGGGTCAGCACCGGCGGCAACTGGCGTGAACGCGCGGTGGAAAAGGCGTCCAGCGAGCAACTCAGGCGATAGGACTGCTGGCTGAGGCGCGAGGCCTCCTGACGCAAGGTCAGGAAATTGAGGAAATAGCGCTGGTGCTGGCGCTTGGCCTGGCTACCGCGTTCGAGCAGGCGCCGGGCTTCCGCCATGGCCATGATGTGGCTATCGGTCACGTCCTTCATGCAACGGCTTCCTCGTGGCGATGACGATTATCGAACCTGTCCCCTCTCGACTGTAGCAGCCTGCCCGGAAGACGGTGGTGAATCCTTTGACTTTTTATCGGCAAGCCAGGGCTGGCGCACCTTGCAGCTCCTCAGGCAGAGTAGCCCGACCCCCTGGCCTGAGGCGCCACATCTTGGAACGCTGGAAGATTCTCGCCGGCCTGGTGAGCTTTACCTTTTTCATGAAGAAACATCCAGCAGTGATTACAGCTATCGCTTTCCAGCTCGCCACGTTCACCTCACTAGCTCACAAATTAGGCGCCAGCCCTTATCAGGTGCGACTTCCGATGTCAACAAATAACTCACAAATGTATTGACAAAATCAAGATGTCATGATACTATTCTAAACAGTGGTACAAACTTTGCCTATGCCTCCCCTTTCCCATCCTCGCCAGCAGGAGCCGACACCTTCCGGCATAGCTGGTAATTATTCTCCGGGACGTCGATTCCCGGCGACTCACAGTTTCAGTCTTTCCTGTGTATCAAGAGAACGTCCAGCGGTGGGCGTGCGGCTGGTTACCGTTTGATCTTGGGGCTTCCATGTCGGACCTCAGAAAGACTCCCCCCCCTATTCCCGTCCTGGCTGGGGACGATAATCCGGCCAACTCCAATCGTTTCGTATGCTACTTGCCCGACTCCGGTCGGGTATTTTTTCATGCCTACGATTCGATTAACTCAATAATACGGCTAAACGCCAGCAAACATCGCATCTAAACGAAAAGGAACAAGCTCAATGCACCAATACTTAATCGTTGGAGACATTCCCGTTCTTCACGAAAAAATCCCAGCAATCTTCGGAGCAGTTGAATCCGATGAGAAACTATCCAATGATCTCTATGCCGATCTTGAAGGCGTCCGCCTAAAGAAGGTGAACGAACGCGGCTGGGATACATACCACGAAATCGCAGCAATGACCGACAATGAAATTGTCCTCCTTGACTTCTGGAAAGACTACCAATGAACGAATCCCAAACATTTATCGACAATCTGCAAGCCTACCAACAAGGTCTAGCAGACATGCAAGCGTATTACGAAGGGTTGATAGCCGACGGCACCCTGGTCAATACGAAAGCATTCCTTGAAGCGCTGGCGGAAAATGTCCGGCATGAAATGAACGGAGATACGGCGGACATCAAATGGACTTTTCGGTAGAGAAGAAAGAGAAGTGCGACTATGAGTATCGCCAGCAGTTAAAGCAGTTCAAACAATCCCAAAAGCAACAACGCAATCAACGCAAATCGAAACGGAGTTATGACGAATGAACATTTATGAATACAGCCAAGAATCTGTAGACGCAGAAGTCGCTAAAAAAGCAGGCTTTGTGAAGACCTATGAAACACACACCGACTCTCAAAGTATTGCTAACGCCCTTCTAAAACTTGAGGCTCAGATTAAAGAGGGCCGCAGCCTGTACGTCGATCACTCTCGCGGAGTTTACCCCGGTGCATCAGAACTGGGTCTTCGCTATCACCTCACCCGCCCACAGGAAGAGGTTGATGCCGAGGTAGCCGCCATTCGAGCACAGGTCGAAGCCACTGAGCAGGCTCGCGTTGAAGCCAGCCGCCAAGCACACATCGAAGCTCAGGTAGCCGCTGCTGTAGCTACCCACGAAGCCGAACAAGCTCGGAAGGCCCAGCAGGCTACAGACCGCATTGCCGACAAAGCGCGTGCCGCTGCAATCGCTGCCCTTGAGGAGGCTAACTAATGACTATGCAACATCAATTGCTTCTGAGCGCCAGCGACCTTCACCTTATCTCAGTGGCGCTTACACATGCTCGCAATGGTAGCGAGTCGATCTTTAGCGATCTGATCTTTGATACTCAACTCAAAGTAGAAACGAAGCTGGCTGAGGCTCTTCTCTATGAGTCGCATGTTGAACAACTCAAAGAAGAGAGAAAGCAAGCCCAACTTCGTAACAATCGATACCGCATTGAGGTGGCTGAACGCAAGTTGCAAGCTGCTCAGAAAGCCTTCCAAGAACGCCAGCAGGAGGCCGCGTAATGCTCGCCCCAAAGATTGAAGACCAGACAGTCCACCTAATAAAGATGAAATTCGACCCAAAGTACAAGGCCGAGTTCGAAGCTCTCCAAGCTGACCTTGCTCAAGCCCAAGCAATCCTAAAAGCTCGCAAGGAAAAACTGAACATTGCTAAGGGCGTCTATCACAGCACACGCCCTGGCGACATCAACAAGGATTCCGATCCAGAGCTGCAAGGGTTAGCTGCTTTGCTGGATACACTGGCACTCGTCAAAGACCCAGCCCAGCGGCTGCAAATGATGAAAGATTGGGCGAACTGTTAAGATGCTTTTTAACGATTTCTATCGCCGCACCGAGACAGAAAGCACAATCCTCACATTCATCAAAGAAAACCCCAATGTGGACAAGGATGCTATCGGACTCTTCAGTTTCCTATGCGCCCCAACTTGGTATCACAGTCTTTACATTGTAATTGAGGGCACTGATAAAGATGCTGAACAGCGCATCAATACACTTTGGCGGGAAACTCCGAGTTTCAAAGTCCTAAAGCGCTCTGGTGTGACAGCTATTCAGATCAACGCCGCTGACGTGGCTAAAGTTCGCCCTTTGCTGGATGGCCTCGCCATTGTCCATGAAGGTCGGCTGCCTGAGAATGCTCTGCTGGAAGTTCTTCCGCTTCTAAAGTAACAGTATTGTAATCATCCAAGGCCCGAAAGGGCCTTTATTATTTTCGGAGGTCAATAATGACAACTAAAGAACATCGCGGGTACGTCATTGTTGATCGTCCCGTACACATCAGCGGCTTGGACAAAGTTATCGATTTTGTCGAGTCTGGCCTAACAGATTTCGTTGTAGTGCAGATTCCCGTTGGCCGTGCCTATGGTCAAGCCGTCACTCGATGGTTTCAACGCCATTCCCCAAACAGCCGGTATCTCCGAGTGAGCGGCCATTGGGGCCGAAATACATGGCTACTCGCGTTCGACAAGCCCAGCACACGCCGAGCTTTCAATGCATTCCTGCACACCGGGCACCAGCATTTCACCGTCTGGCAGGGTGACGACCCTGCGGCATTCATCGACGAAGCCTCTCGTGTCTTGGAGTTGAGCCGCATCGATGGCCGTGTCGAAGGCGCACGCGGGGTGAACGCTCATGGCTGATAAACAAGTAGCCAGCCTATTCGGGTCGATTGGCTTCAAGATCGATGATCGCGGCCTCATCCAGTTCCACCAGCGGATGGAAAAGGCCCGCCGCGAGATGCAAGCCCTAGGCAAGGTTGCCGATGGTATTGCCACGAAGCTGGAGCGGGTCACTGGCAAGAGCGCCAGCGCTGGCGGCTTGAACACAAGCCAGCTCGCCAAGGACGTTGCTCGGCTGGAAATCCTCCTTTCGAAGGTAGCCCAGGCCAAGAGTCGAGCCCAAACCCAGTTCAACCGGGAAGCCTTGAGCGCCGGTCGTCTGGTATACGCTGGCAAACAGTCGGAGACGAAGCTTCAGCTAGGCCAACTCGACATCGAGCGCCAGCGCCTTGCAGTCGAACAACTTCGCCAACGCGGTGCTACTGCCGCCCAGGCCGACGAAATCAAACTCCAGCAAGCACGCCGCCGTCTGGTGGAATCAACCGCGATCAACGAACAGCGCCAGCGTAACCTTGGCCTAGCTGCACAGGAGAAGATTTTTCGCGTTCAACGCCAGGGAAGCCTGCTCCAGCAAGCCCAATTCCGTATGCAGGTGGCGGAAGCTCGCGAGCTTGAGCGGAGAGCCCGCAGAACGCCGTCTGAGGCGTTTTCTCGCCCTCGTATGGGCATGGGTAGCAGTGGCGGAGCATCGCTCTCTCTGGGGCCTATTGGGGGCCTTGGAGCGTTCGCTCTGGGTCTTGGGTTTGCCACGTCTGTACTAGGTGGATGGACCTCCGCCCTACAGGCAAGCATGGCCGCACTGCAAGGTCAGGTGTATGCCGTTGCCGCTGCCGCTGGTGGCGGTGCAAGTGGCGAGCAGGCCAATCGCTGGCTGCATGATTACGCCAACTCTCGTGGTATGGATCGAGCTGCAATCTCGGATCAATACGCGGGATTCCTAGCGAGCGGTAAAGGCGCTGGCCTGAGCAACGAAACCACCCAGGGAGTTTTCTCCGGGTTCGGCGACTTGTTCACCAGCTTGCACTTGAGCAGCGAGCGCCAGAAGGGAGCGCTGTACGCCATTTCGCAGATGATCGGCAAAGGTCAAGTGAAAGGGGAAGAGTTGAACCAGCAGCTGGCCGACCACTTGCCGGGTGCGAAGTCGCTATTCGCTGAAGCCTACGCCCAGACATCCAAGAGCGGTTTGACAGGCCAGAAGGCCCTCAGCGCATTGGACGCCGCGATTACAGCCGGGAAGGTCAAGCTGGATACCGTTCTTCGTGCCGCCGAGATTGCACGTCAGCGAGCGGCGCCCACAGTAGACGCTTCGTCCAAGACAGCCCAGGCCGAGCAGAACAGGGCAGGTAACAGACGTGCCGATGCCACCCTGGCATTCGCTCATGCTGGTGGGGACAAGGCGAATGCCGAGTTCTTCAAGCGAATGGACACGATGTGGTTCACCCTTCAGACGAAGGCGCCACAGCTGGCGAAGGTGTACACCAACTTGTCCGTTTTGGCACAGAACGCCATCAACAATTTGCAGACCTTGTTGCTGACGTCAGACAACAGTGGGCTGCTGTCGGCTTTGACTGAAGTTTCGTATGTCTTGGCTGAGCTGAGCGGCGCCGCAACCGTCTTGCTCCAGCTGTTCTCCGGCAAGCGCCAAGGTGGTCTTGAAGCTCTCAAGGATTGGTTGCCTGAGGACGAAGCCAAGGAATTCATCCAGCGCCTCGATGAGATGGCAGCAGGTTGGAAACGCCTTACAGACGCCCTGAAAATCGATTTGGGTGCGGGTGACGAATACTTGCCGGGCCTCAAGGAATTCATCGCTAACAGTATCCGCGAGGTGAGCAGCCTCATGGGAGTTTGGAACAAGCTTGTTGGCGTGATTACGAAGGCTCGAATTGAGCATGATGACGCCCAGCTGGAGAAGTACCGCGACGGTAACCCTGATGGCCTCAAGGAATCGCAGCTGTCGCCATACAACCAGTATCGCCTACGTCAGGATTACAAGGGCGAGCCGATTCTTGGTCGCGATGCTTGGGCCCAGAAGACCCTGATGGATCGGAACCTCAACCAAACCACAGGTGTTCGCCCAATTCCCAGCTTGGCGTCATTGCCAATGCCCGAATGGGCGGAGCGCGGTATGAAGCAAATGCTTCAGAGTCCGAACGTCCCGCCGTTGCCGCCTATGCCAACCGGATTGACCACAGCTCAGCAATTGGGCGTCGCCCCGGTCACCCTGAATCTCGAACTGAAGGTAGAGAACGCTCACGGCATGGATGAGAACGATCTGGCTCGCCAACTTTCGCTCACTCTTCCAGCCGCTGTGCAAGACGGCCTCCGCCAAGCAATCGGATCGATGTCCGCTCGCCAATCCGAGAACGAATAGCGCCCTCCGGGGCGCTTTCCTCTACACCCACCCAAGGAACCCCAATGAAATTCGTCCCCCACGCCTTGGCCGCTTTGGCCCTGGCTATCAGCCTCGCTATGGCGTTTGTCAGCTGGAGCACTGTGGATCGACTCGAAAGAATCGACCGCCGTCTCGATGGCATCGCCACAGAGCTGACCACGATCAAGAGCCCGGAGTACCAGCAAACCCAGTTCAACGAACGCCTATCCCGCGTCCTTGATGAGGTACGCCGACGCCAAGAGATTGCCCTGGCTCACTCTGAATAAAATAGTTGACTGTTGGCACATATTGTGCTTGACAATTCATAACTTCAATGGTAAAGTACCCTCATGAACTGAGCAAATCAGCTCACATAAAGGCCAGTCCCTAGCTCCGCTCGGAGCATTCTCGTGGACCGGCTTTTCTTTTGCCCCCAATCCAATCCTATGAATCCACCGAACCTACGGAGGTCGCCCCATGCCCGTTTCAATTCCACGGCAGTGCCCGCATTGCCAGACACCATTCCTCGCACAGCGAGGAGACAAGTTCTTCTGCCAGCACAGCTGCACCTTGGCATTTGACTACTGGTTGCGTAGTCGTCACAACGGCGCCAGACGCACACCAGAGTTGATCGAAGCCTATCGTCTGCACCGAAAGGTGCTCAGAGAATTGCAACACTTAGATAGCTCCAGCCCAGGCGTAGCAAGGGATACAGCCGCATTTGGTTTACCTACCTGAGCACCACTCAAACCCAAGAGGACACCCATGAAACGAACCTTCCAGAACGTCTGCCGCAACTGCGGCCATCGCTTCGTCAGTGCTGGTAATCGAGCCCGTCACTACTGCTCGCCAGCCTGCCGCATTGCCCACGCCAATCCCCAAATCAATCCACAAAAGGACCCGCTAGATGGCGACCAAGCTCACCCGAACCAAAACCTGTAAAGCCTGCTCCAGCACCTTCACCGCCCAGCGTGTTGATGCTCAATTTTGTTCTGTCGCTTGCCGTAGCACCAAGGCGAGAGCCAAGGCCAAGCGCCAGACCAAAGATGAGCGCTTCACCACTGACCGCCTCTATACCGTTCTAGCTGCTCAATGCCGTAGAGCGGGCACTGTTGAGGTATTGGGGAAGCCTGCTGACATTGACCTCATCGGCCTGGACAACCTAACGGCCTTCGCCAGTAGCTGTAACGGCTGGGACAACGGCACATTCGAACAGACGTGGGATGTCTGCCACATGAGCCCAGTGAAGGGCCTTGGTACTGTCGGCCTATTCCACCCTCGCAATCTGTACGTAGGCCATAGCAGCTACAACAAGTCCACGGGCACCACGGATTACGACATTGGACGCAACATCGAGCGTTCGGAGCTGGCAGCCAAATGGAAGGTAACGCCAGACACCACTCCGGCCCAGCTGGAAGCGATGCTCCGTAAGTACATCCCCAAGGCTGAGCTGGAACGCCTCTATGCTCATCGCCCAACCAAGGTAAACGGCATCGAAGGCAAGCGCCGTGAGCTGGCGAAGTGGCAAGCCGAATTGGTAGCCCTGGACCCAGCCGAAGACACTATGCCGGACGGACTTCGCCGCTTGCTGGTCATCGATACCGCCAAAGCTTCACGAGCAGAGATTACCTCGGTTCACGCAGCGTGCCGCGACTTGCTTGGCATTCAGCGAATCAGCCGACCAGCTACAGGATTCCTGAAAGTGGTAGCCCAGGAGGCGGCTCGCCTCGCTTCGTTCGCTTCTGGCGGTCGTAAGCGTTGCCTGCTCCAACTGGTTGAGCTGGTAAGGCTGTTTGATTCTCGACGTGATGGCTGGAGCCCGCTGGCGACGTTCTCAGCTGAGACAATCGACGCCATTGAGAGCGAAGCTTTTGAGGTGGCAGTCATGGACCTATTCCACGGCGACCACTCCGCATTCCACTACGATCTGGAAGACGTCCTCGCTGGCATCACGCTCCACGCATTCGAGCAGGATCGCCCACTGCACAACGAGCTGAAAGCCCTTGGACAGGTAGCAGCATTCGAGATGTCGGAAGCATTCAAAGCCTCGGCAGACTATCGCTGGGGCACTCGACTTGAAGGTCCCAAGCTGCCAGCCACGGAAGTGCTTGAGGCATCGCCAGCCCCACGTGGTGAACCCCGCTGGAAGACGCAGATGGTTGCGGCCCTTGTGCCGAAGCACGATCCATTTGACGAGGTAGCCCAGCGCTTGCCGTTCAAGTTTACGTTCCGCCTGAGCCCTGCAAGCTTATGGCGAGAGATTGAAGAAGAGGAGCGTCGTAAGGCAGAGCTGGAAGCGATGGCAACGGACGAAAGCCCGTTTGATTGAAAGCGAAGGAGCACCGAAAGGTGCTCTACGATTTGCAACACTTATTCGCTGTAACCCGCATGAATACTGGGCTGTAGAGCGATTGATTTCCTGTAGGCGTCACCTACGCTGGAAGAACATTCACAGCGGAGCTGTAGCGATGACAGATACACCGTTCAAGGTTGAGGTGAGGCACACGGTTGGTGGTACGTCCAAGACGTTCGAGATCGAATCCCTATTCCCTCCATCCCTTCCCTATGTAGATACGGACCACGATGGCAGGCGACGAGAGATCATCGACGCCATTGAGGAAAGGGAGGGCGTCTGGATCACCCTGAACGGGACCACCTTCTATAGCGGTATTCCAGTAGACGACATCACGCCGATCACCATCGAGATAACCCCGAAGGGCTTTCACGACTGGAAGCCCCTTCCTGGCAGTTGGGAGTACGTTCCCAAGGACACTCCGAGCAACGTCCGCTTAGTAGGGGATAAGTGAATCTCTGGCCTCGCCAAAGAACAATACAGTTAACAATGCCAATCAATGAGCCCTTGGATTGATCTCTGAGGGCATCTCCCGAGAACCTCCAGCAATGACGCGGGTTGTATCAAGCAATCCCGTTTGAAGCTCAATAAATCGTTGTTATGCTAACGATTGAGCTTATCCAGATGCAGCCGAAGGCGGTCGAATTGCAGGCCCACCCCTGATTGGTAGCACCAGCCCATCAACGAGGGTCAGCGGCAGCTGACGGCCATTCCCATCCCTGCTCAGGTATCAACAATCGACCGTTTAACGATACCGCTCATCTGATACGGTTTCTGGTATCACCAAATAGGCTTTCTGCTTATGTGATACCTTGATAGAATGATCCCACGTTAACTGATACCAATTGATTGATACCTAGGGATCGAGATGAGCCGTACATTCCTTTACGCCCGTGTTAGCACCAGCGACCAAACCACTGACAACCAATTGCTGGAAGTCCAGCAAGCAGGATTCGCTGTCGATCCTCGCCGCCTTGTCACTGAAACGGTATCCGGCTCCACTCAGGCCAGCGAGCGTAAGGGCTTCCAGAAGCTTCTGGAGAAGATGGAGGGTGGTGACACCTTGATCGTCACCAAGCTGGATCGCCTTGGCCGTAACGCCATGGATGTCCGCTCCACCATCGAGAAGCTGTCTGAGGAAGGTATCCGCGTTCACTGCCTCGCATTGGGTGGCGTGGACCTCACCAGTGCAGCCGGGAAGATGACGATGCAGGTGCTGTGTGCGGTAGCCGAGTTCGAACGCGACTTGCTCATCGAGCGTACACACGCTGGCCTTGAGCGGGCCAAGAATGAAGGCAAGAAACTTGGTCGCCCTGAAGCTGTAGACACCACCAAGGCAGTGCAGGCAGCCAAGGTTCGTGGCCTAACGCAGAGTCAAGCAGCGAAGGAACTCGATCTAGGTATCGCTACGATCAAACGACACTGGAACAAGGCATAGACACCATCCAATGAGAGCCGCCTTCGGGCGGCTTTTCTTTTGCTCTCTTCATGTGGAACGTTGACGTTCAGCGTCTGAGAAGTTCGAGAGGCGTCAGATATCTGAGAATTCCTACAGGTTTCATCTGCCCTGTTTGGGGGTAGCTAAGCGGTACGCCTGGAGGGAAGAAGTTGAAAGCCAAAGCCGCTCACGCTTGATCGAAGCGTTATCCCCTGAGGCAGAATGGCCCCATCTCTCTGTTGGCTAAGGGACCTATCATGTTGCCCCAATACCGTTCCCGCTTTCGCAGCTACGTGAAGGGCTTCTTCCCTGATGCCTATCAGGTTGATGTCTGGGTCGCAGCAAGTGACAACTATCCACTCTCAATCCGTATTATCACGCCAGAAGGCCTCAAAGCCGTCTACGACACAACAGCCGCACAAGCACTCGACATCGTGGCGATGGGCGACATTGCAGAGCAGCTGAAAAGACGTGTCGGGTCCTGAAATCACACAGCATCAGATATATGAGAAATCCTATCGCTTAGTGCTGCTGAGAGAGGTCGGTGCTTAGCGGATCAGATATTTCAAAATTCCTACAGCTTTGGTCAGGCCAGACAGTGGCCTGCTAAGAGTCTGGCCGAGAGCGTCGGATTTCTATTTTCCTACCACTTCCAGCTGCCCAGGAAGGCCAGTGCTTAGCCGCTGTGCAGATTTCCGGCCCTGGAAATTATTCCCTCAGGAAAAGGGGGCCATTTCTGGCGGGGGCGGGGTTTGGAGTAAGTTGGAAAGGGCCTTCCGTGGCCCAGTAGCAATCGCCAATGATCTACAGGTGATCTTTGAGCCATTGACTGCCGTTAGGTGCAAAGCCGGCCCACGCGCCAACCCCATTCAAGCCTACAACCAAAAGCTCATCGTCATTATCAATGTGCTTCCGCAGGGCATCCCGGACCTGGACACACGAGTAGTCCGTTTTGATGATCCAGGTGGAATCGAGGTGATGCCACCAGGTGGAGCCAAGACCCTTAATCGCCTCGATCAGCGATGCGTAGTTCTTCTGCTTGTTGAGGTCATAACCGATCAGGATAGTAGCCATGATCACACCCCCTCGAAGTCAAAAGAGAGCTGTGGCTGGGGCAAGCTACGGTAGTGCTGGCAGACGTCCTCCCAGCGACCGAGACGGAAGCGAGGGTAGCGGTGGACGAATACCGATTTGACGCGGGGACGGGCTCTAACGCGCCGTTTAGACGTAGTGCTCATGTCTGCAAACCTCTTATGGTCAGACAAATTATTGAGTGAGCAACCACAATCCGAACGGCTCAACGTGGTTGACGTGAGAATCACGCCAAGCGTTAAATACACCGATCCGATGTGGCGCTTTCGTAGTGCAAATCGGGGAGACGGGTGAACTGCGCATGCTTTCCTAGGGCCTATCGCAGTCACCCGTTGCCTTTTCTCCCGGTCGGTAATCTTATCGATCACCTCCCTCCCACTTTTGGCGTCCTGCCGAAGGTGTGCCATCATTTTGGCCTCACCTTTTTTGGTTCTCCGAAGATAATGCCGCTTTGTCTGCATGACAATACTCCTTCGGCTTATTTTTCGTTTTGACGCGTTTTCCTCTTGGTAACGTATATACGTACTGCTCACCGGAAATCATTCGATAGCGGCCCTTACAGAGGCCTTAGCGAGCCCGAATTTGTGACTGGTGAATTGTACAGCGACAGGATAAGCCCTCCGCGTTAGGGAGGACAGCCTTGACAGAGGGGTGTTTCGCCGTCCCAGCCCATGCCGACGAACTGCTATATATGGTGGTGCGGGGATGCGAGGGCCACTAGATGTCGCGCTTGTCACGTTTCCGGCTGTGGATAAGACGTGGATAAGCTGTTCGGGACTGGGGGGTATCCTGGGGGCGGTGCCCAGCCAGTGCGCGTGAAGGCTAGGATCAGAGCTAAGTGGTCAAATAACGTACAAAGCAGCAGGGCCGGCACGACAAAAGCGTCAAGGGATATACCGGTTCGCTATGAGTACTTTCTCCACCATAAGAAAACGTTCGATAGCCGCTGCGACGTTCTGCCCCGGCTACTGCGCATTTAGGCCCGTACATAGATGTAGCGCCTCACTGGATCACGCTCCGCAATACCTTGGTACTCCTGCATAGATTGCGATTGCACGTCGGTAGGTAGCCTATCTACTACGTAGGCCGACTCGGTTCGGCTCCAGCCGAGAGACTGGTATTCCCGTCCTCCGACTGTGAGCGTCCCATCCGGGTAGCACGTCAGGGCGAAGCCCACCTTGCGCAACAGTCCACCCAGTTCCAGCGTCTCGCTCGGATGCTCGGAATCCTGCCATCCATCCATCTTCATCCCGGCAGCCAGATGCGTGAGTGCCTGATCCTCATCAGCTTGGAGTTGGGCACGCTCGGCTTCCAACGTCTTCTGCTGAGCCAGGAGGGCGTCCATCTGAACTTCAAATGCTGGGTTGGCGTACTTCGCCAGGGCGCCAGCTAGCCGAGCCACACCCTCGGAAATCTCACCTAGTTCGTGATCGATGGCGATGACTCGCCGCATTCCTGGCGTCGTCTGTCTGGTGGCCAGGGCACGCTTCACCCATGGCCCAGCTTCCGCCCGGTACAGGGCGATCCCCACAGCTTCGGGCACACCTTTCCCGTTCGTACAGTCGCCACCGCGATTCTTGTTGCCGCAGAACAACACACGTTTGTCCCGAGCTGGCTTGAGGTTCATGGCCCCGCCACACACACCACAAACTGCCACCGATGTCAGGAAGTGCGTTCTGCTGGGCACAGCTCTGGTAGACCCTTCCAGACGCCGCCGTCTCTCTTGTTTGACGCGGTGCCATAGGTCAAGGGGGATAGGTGCCGGGTAGCACTCAACGCCGTTCCAGAAGCCCCGTAGAAGCTCCGTAGAGGCGTCCTTTTCAATCAAGTGCTGTAGCCATGCGTCCTTCAGCTTCGCCCCTGTGCGGCCTCCGTATTCCCGTTTAGCCTCCCATTCGGCCACATGCGGGTGTCTCTCGCGGGCGAGCTTCATCGCCTTCCTGTAGCCCAGGCCGCTGCAATACAGCTCCAGACATTCCGCGACGAATGCCGCCATGGGCTCATTCAGTACAGCATCATCCCCGACGCGATCCAGCCAGAGCGGTAGCCGCCGATTGCCTACGGCACGTCCTTTAGCGCCAGCCTCTTTGCGGCCTTGCCATGCACTCTGGATACGATTGGACAGACGTTCGCTGAATGCATGGGCCGCTTGCAGGGCACCCACGAGCGCATACATCTCCGGGCCATCCAAAGACCTCCGGTTGTACGTCTGTCCCGTCTCAAGCAGCACGATCACCACATCATGGCGGAGCAGGCTCATCAGTGGCGGTAGCATCTCCGCCATAGGCATCCGTCCGATACGGTCGGCAGTTTCGACTAGAAGGTGTACGCCGGGAGGGTAGGCCCTAGCTTCTACTGCCTCCACGAGACGCCCAAGCTCTCCAGCGGGGGAAAGGTGCTGTCCACTCCAGCCAGATACGCCAGCATCGGTGAACTCGTCTATCAGCATAGCGCCGGTATGGTCCGCCAGCCAGCGGTCCACCATAGCTGCCTGCCGCTGGCGTGAATCGCCAGAGGTCTGTTTACTGCTGGACCATCTCGAATACCGAATGCACGGGACGCTCATGATTGCTCGCTACAAGGCTATCGCTGTACTCACTAGCGTAACCTTTTTCATGGAAAACCTCGACGCCACTGTGATCGCCACGGCCCTGCCGCAGATGGCGGCGTCCTTCGGCCGTGATCCGGTGGACCTTAATCTGGGCATCAGCGCCTATCTGCTGGCCATCGCCGTGGGCATCCCGGTCAGCGGCTGGATCGCCGAGCGCTTCGGTCCACGACCGGTCTTTACGCTGGCTATTGGCGTCTTCACCCTGGCCTCGCTGCTGTGCGGGATGGCCCTCTCCCTCGAGCAATTC
>Ga0157359_1000449_pt1 | contig 15068 bp, 13 predicted proteins | sample AttcapACBM3_FD_111482 | JGI IMG/M metagenome (GOLD analysis project Ga0157359, IMG submission 111482) | Fungus gardens microbial communities from leaf cutter ant in Botucatu, State of São Paulo, Brazil - Atta capiguara ACBM3 | ecosystem: Host-associated > Fungi > Mycelium > Unclassified ...
CTGTTCAGCAAACAGTTTCATATAATCGGTAGATGCTACCGCCGGCGCATCGCTCATCACCTGAGCAATATAAGGTACGCGTGGTTCAGCAGTTGGGTGCAGCATGTTCCAGCGTTCACAATCCTGGCCATCACGTGCCAGTTCAGTGAAGGAAGTTACGCTGTACACATCAGAACCGATACCGTATTCATTCGCCAGGATCTGTGCAGCTTCACGCACATGACGCAGGATAGAACCTGAACCCAGCAACTGAACTTTACCTTTCTCGCCAGCCACAGTTTCCAGTTTGTAGATACCTTTACGAATACCTTCTTCAGCACCTTCCGGCATTGCTGGCATATGGTAGTTTTCGTTCAGGGTGGTGATGTAGTAGTACACGTTTTCCTGTGCTTCACCGTACATACGTTCCAGACCATTCTGCATGATCACGGCAACTTCGTAAGCGAAAGCTGGATCGTAAGAGATACAGTTAGGAATGGTCAGTGCCTGAATATGGCTGTGACCATCTTCGTGCTGCAGACCTTCACCATTCAGTGTTGTACGACCGGAAGTACCACCTACCAGGAAGCCACGAGCCTGTTGGTCACCGGCAGCCCAGCACAGATCGCCGATACGCTGGAAACCGAACATTGAGTAGTAAATGTAGAACGGAATCATTGGCAGGTTGTTGGTGCTGTAAGACGTTGCCGCCGCCAGCCAGGATGCACCTGCACCCATTTCGTTGATACCTTCCTGCAGGATCTGGCCTGATTCGATTTCTTTATAGTAAGCAACCTGCTCACGGTCCTGCGGCGTGTATTGCTGACCATTGGCGCTGTAGATACCGATCTGACGGAACAGACCTTCCATACCAAAGGTACGGGCTTCATCGGCCAGGATTGGAACCAGACGATCTTTGATCGATTTGTTCTTCAGCATCACGTTCAGTGCACGCACAAACGCGATGGTGGTAGAAATTTCTTTGTTCTGTTCATCCAACAGAGCACGGAAATCTTCCAGGGTAGGAATATCCAGTTTTTCAGTAAACTCTGGCAGACGGGTTGGTACATAACCACCTAATTTTTCACGCTGACCGTGCAGGTAGTTGTACTCTTCAGAACCTTTTTCGAAGGATACATATGGCAGTTTTTCCAGATCCGCATCGGATACCGGCACGTTGAAACGATCACGGATATGGCGAACGCCATCCATGTTCACTTTCTTAACCTGGTGCGCAATGTTTTTACCTTCAGCAGCATCACCCATACCATAGCCTTTGATGGTATGCGCCAGGATCACGGTAGCTTTACCTTTAGTTTCCTGTGCTTTTTTGAATGCAGCGTAGATTTTCTTCGGATCGTGACCACCACGGTTCAGCGCAAAGACCTGCTCATCAGTCCAGTCTTTCACCAGTGCGGCAGTTTCCGGGTATTTACCAAAGAAGTGCTCACGCACATAAGCGCCATCGCGAGATTTAAAGGTCTGGTAGTCACCATCAACGGTTTCGTTCATCAGTTGGATCAGTTTACCGCTGGTATCTTTACGCAGCAGTTCATCCCAACGATCGCCCCACATGACTTTGATAACGTTCCAGCCAGCACCGGTGAAGATGCCTTCCAGTTCGTTAACGATTTTACCGTTACCGGTTACCGGGCCATCCAGACGTTGCAGGTTACAGTTGATAACAAAGACCAGGTTATCCAGTTTGTCACGGCTGGCGATGGTGATTGCACCTTTAGATTCTGGCTCATCCATCTCACCGTCACCCAGGAAGGCATAAACGGTCTGCTGAGAAGTGTCTTTCAGGCCACGGTGTTCCAGATACTTCAGGAATTTAGCCTGATAAATTGCACTCACTGGACCCAGACCCATAGATACGGTTGGGAACTGCCAGAATTCTGGTAACAGTTTAGGGTGCGGATAAGAAGGCAGACCATTACCGTGAACTTCCTGACGGAAGTTGTTCAGCTGTTCTTCGCTTAAACGGCCTTCAACGAAAGCACGGGAATAGATCCCCGGAGAAATATGACCCTGGAAGTACACCAGGTCACCGCCATCCTGTGCAGTACGCGCACGGAAGAAGTGGTTAAAGCCAACTTCATAGATGGTCGCTACAGACTGGAAGGATGCCATGTGGCCCCCCAGATCAAGGTCTTTTTTAGACGCATGCAGCACGGTCATGATGGCGTTCCAGCGGATAACAGAACGAATACGACGTTCCAGTTCCAGGTTGCCCGGGTATGCCGGCTCATCTTCAACGGCAATAGAGTTGATGTAGTTGCTGGAGCTCGCACCTGCAGCTACGTTAACGCCGCCTTTACGAGCTTCGTTCAACACCTGGTCAATCAGGTACTGTGCGCGCTCAACACCTTCTTCACGGATGACCGATTCGATCGCCTGTAACCAGTCGCGAGTTTCGATCGGATCCACGTCATTGTGTAAACGTTCTGACATGGGGGTATTCCTTATCTGTGTCTAATACGTTGAATTGTCTGGAGCCTGTCTGACAGACTCGCCGTTTATACCCTTCATCCCTGGTGATGGCGATGTAATAAGTTGTTACGCCAGTCATGCCGGGTATATATCGCGTTATATTTACGCGTTATTCCTTACGTTGCTGCAAACGTCGCAGGGAGCGTTCTCTACGACTCTGCTCCCGATTACGATCCAGCAAAATTTCCTCCAGAAACGCCAGATGACGATGTGATGCTTCGCGAGCCTGTTCCGGTTCACGAGCCACAATCGCCTGGAAAATACTGGCGCGATGCTCACTCACTTTCGCCAACATCTCCCGGCGCGAGTAAAGCAACTCAAAATTCTGTTTTACGTTCTGTTCCAACATCGGTCCCATACTACGCAACAACTGCAGCAGTACGACATTATGTGCAGCTTCTGTGACAGCTATCTGATACTGCATCACTGCATCCGCCTCTGCATCCAAATCACCACTATCTTGTGCAATCTGAATATGTAAATGGCAGTGCTGGATACGATCAATATCCTCATCAGTACCGCGCAAGGCAGCATAATAGGCAGCGATCCCTTCCAACGCATGACGCGTCTCCAGCAAATCAAACTGAGATTCAGGATGGCCGGCAAGAAGTTCAATAAGCGGATCGCTCAGGCTTTGCCACAGTGTTTTCTGGACAAAAGTGCCACCGCCCTGACGACGTAATAGCAAACCTTTGGCTTCCAGACGCTGGATAGCTTCTCGTAGAGATGGGCGGGAAACATCAAACTGTACCGCCAACTCACGTTCCGGTAACAGTTTTTCTCCGGGACGCAGCGTCCCTTCCATAATCAGGGATTCGAGCTGTTGCTCAATGGCGTCAGAGATCTTCGGTTGGCGAATCTTGCTGTAAGCCATTATCCCTTCTTCTACGATTTGCCGATGTTAATTGGTAATACCAATTATAAAAAGGTGAGCGTAAAGTAACAAAGTATTCACCTGATGTCTATATTGCATCCTGCCTGTAACGGCTACGGCTCTGGCCTGAACAGCACTATGACACAGCGTTTTTCCCGCACATAAAGATGTAGTATTTTTATTAAAATTTAAAACTTTTTTGAAACATAGCAGCAAGTTACTTAACAAATGGCGAGGTAATTCCACCATTAAAAATGGTCTTTTTTCTCATTTCAGTCATCCGGATCATCAAACAGTTTCCCTGATACGTTCGATTTCTTTTACAACAAAAAAACGCACGGAATGTAAAAGAAAGAAATCTGAAGCGCAAAAACATCCCTTTCCGATTACTGCCGAATAACTCTGGATGACTGGAAGAAGATCCTGATATCACAACACAGCAATAAATGAGATATCACGCTGATTTTTTAGTCGTTCCTGCCCGAATCACACAGAAACTGGGTGCAAACCGCCGGGCTTATCACTATTCTCTTCTCAGAGCTATATTTTGGCTCATATTCATAAACGTCAAATCGTAAAGTTTTCGATACAGCAGGATGACAGGGCCAGCTGACATAACGAAAAATAATAAGACATCACGAGGTTACACATGGAACAACCACAGAGCGAAACACTGCATCGTGGCCTGAAAAACCGCCATATCCAGTTAATCGCATTGGGTGGGGCCGTTGGTACTGGCCTGTTTTTGGGTAGTGCATCTGTTATCAAATCCGCCGGACCGGGTGTTCTTCTGGGCTATGCTATTGCCGGATTTATTGCCTTTTTAATCATGCGCCAATTGGGTGAAATGGTCGTTGAAGAGCCCGTTGCCGGTTCATTCAGTCACTTTGCCTATAAATACTGGGGCAACTTCGCCGGTTTTGCTTCTGGCTGGAACTACTGGGTGCTGTATGTGCTGGTCGCGATGGCCGAACTGACCGCCGTAGGTAAATACATCCAGTTCTGGTATCCGGAGATCCCAACCTGGATTTCCGCCGCCGCCTTCTTCGTCATTATTAACGCGATAAACCTGACCAACGTTAAAGTCTTTGGTGAGATGGAATTCTGGTTTTCCATTATCAAGGTTGCAGCAGTTATCGCCATGATCCTGTTCGGTGGCTGGTTGCTGTTCAGCGGCAACGGCGGCCCACAGGCAACAGTGCGTAATCTCTGGGAACAAGGTGGATTCCTGCCGAATGGTTTCACCGGCTTAATCATGATGATGGCAATTATTATGTTTTCGTTCGGTGGGCTGGAACTGGTCGGAATTACCGCGGCAGAAGCCGATAACCCGCAGCAAAGTATTCCGAAAGCCACCAACCAGGTTCTGTGGCGTATCCTGATTTTCTATATTGGTTCACTGGCAGTTCTGCTGTCTCTGATGCCATGGACAAAGGTGACAGAAGATACCAGCCCATTCGTCCTGATTTTCCACGAACTGGGAGATTCTCTGGTTGCGAACTCACTGAATGTGGTGATCCTGACTGCGGCACTGTCCGTCTATAACAGCTGTGTTTACTGTAACAGTCGCATGCTGTTTGGTCTGGCACAACAGGGGAATGCACCAAAAGCGTTGCTGAAAGTAGATCGCCGTGGTGTGCCTGTACTGTCTATTCTGTTTTCAGCCGTCGCTACTGCGCTTTGCGTACTGTTGAACTACACCATGCCAGGAGAAGCATTAGGATTACTGATGTCTCTGGTTGTATCAGCACTGGTGATCAACTGGGCAATGATCAGCCTGGCGCATATGAAGTTCCGTCGGAATAAAGAACAACAGGGTGTGAAAACTCGCTTCCCGGCACTGTTCTATCCGTTGGGTAACTGGCTTTGCCTGTTATTCGTGGCGGGTATTCTGGTTCTGATGGCAATGACACCAGGCATGGCAATTTCTGTCTGGCTGATCCCGGTATGGATTCTGGTACTGGCCATCGGTTACTGGATGAAAAACCGTTCACAAAACGCCTGACAGGCTCGTTCACTGGCGGGTAATACGCCCGCCAGATTTACTGACTTCCAGCGTCAACACCCGCCTTTATATATCTGCCTCTGCGTCTCACTCCCGGCAATATCAGCGTACCTTCCCCGACACCGATGCACGAAATCTTTCCCAGTCAAATGCCGGGCCTGGATCGGTTTTACGCTGAGGTGCAATATCACAATGCCCGGTCATATGATGAGCGATATCCGGATAATGCGTGATTAACAGTTCAGTCACAGCCTGCAATGACTGATACTGCGCATCGGTATAAGGCAGCGTATCCGTTCCTTCCATTTCAATCCCTATGGAAAAATCGTTACAGGCCTCACGTCCCTGATAATTCGATACACCGGCATGCCAGGCACGCAGATGGAAAGGGACATATTGCACAATTTCGCCATCCCGACGAATCAGGCAATGAGCAGATACCTGTAAGTGACTGATACCGGAAAAATAAGGATGTGCGTCAGCGTCCAGTTTTCCGGTGAATAGATCATCAATCCACGGCCCACCAAATTCCCCTGGTGGCAGGCTAATATTATGAATCACCAGTAGTGAGGGCGTTTCATTATTGGGACGCTGATTAAAATGCGGTGATGACACCTTACGGGCTTCATCTATCCATCCCTCTTGTAACTGCATTCCTTCTCTCCCTCTGATTTTTGAAAGATCCTCAGATTAACATGATTTCATCTGTGGCATGTCCTCTCCTCCGGGATAAGAGCCCCTCCCATAAAGGCTTCGTTCATTGTCAGTCGACTGTAAATATCATCTGTGATGTCATTTATCTGGCTGACAAACAGAGGGGAAACAGGCAGGATAAATTTTATCTTTTATCTGAAGTTCGGAGTTAATGAATGACATCCCGCCGTTATGATCCAGAGCATCGACGTAATGAATTAATGCGACGCATCAATGATGATATTGCTCCTGCTGTCACACTGGCCTTACGTGAAGATTTAGGGGGTATTGTTGACGCCGGGAGAGATATCACGGCCAGTTTACTGCCTGATGAGACCACTGCTCAGGCCGTTGTCATCACACGTGAAGCAGGCATTTTTTGTGGTAAACGCTGGGTTGAAGAAGTCTTTTTCCAGTTGGGTGATCAAGCATATATCACCTGGCATGTCGCTGATGGCGATGCAGTCACGCCTGATCAACCCTTATTTGAAGTCACAGGTTCGGCTTCACTGATTCTGACCGCTGAACGTACCGCTCTGAATTTTGTTCAGACATTGTCCGGTGTGGCCACAAAAGTGAGTCATTACATGGCATTGCTGGAAGGGACAAAAACACAATTACTCGATACCCGAAAAACATTACCTGGCCTACGTACTGCACTGAAATATGCCGTACTTTGTGGCGGTGGTGCGAATCATCGTCTTGGTCTGTCCGATGCCTTTCTGATTAAAGAAAACCATATTATTGCCTGTGGATCCATTACCAACGCGGTAGAAAAAGCCCTTTCTCTGCATCCGGATGCTCCGGTTGAAGTGGAGGTGGAATCTCTTGATGAACTCCAGCAGGCTCTGGATGCAGGCGCAGATATCATCATGCTGGACAACTTCAGTGTTGAACAAATGCGTGAAGCTGTGGCACTCAGCAATCACCGTTCATTACTGGAAGTCTCAGGCAATGTTACTGATGAAACGCTGCGTATATTTGCCGAAACGGGGGTGGATTACATTTCTGTTGGTGCACTGACGAAACATGTACAGGCACTCGATCTGTCTATGCGCTTCCGTTAATTTTTATCTTCTCACTACGCTGTACGGGTCAGCTTTTATGCTGACCTTTTTATTTCTCCAGCCACACAATTGCGGCCTTCCACACAACTAAATAATGCAATTTCTTTCTCTCTGACGATTGTGTCGAATCTGTCCCTGAAGACGGACGTTTGTTGCTGTTTACCCCATAAGGTAAAGCGCTATGGTTTCCTCTGTTCACATAACAGGGAGAGTCATCATGCAACAGGGATTTACATTAATTGAGTTGATGATCGTTATCGCGATCATCGCTATTTTAAGTGCCATTGGTCTGCCGGCTTATCAGGGATACCTGCAAAAAGCAGCACTGACAGACATGCTACAAACCACCATACCTTACAAAACCGGTGTGGAACTGTGTGCCCTGGAACAGGGTGGCATCACACATTGTGATACAGGCAGTTTTAACATTCCTCAGGCACGAACATCCCGCTACGTATCAACCATTACTGTCCGGAATGGCATCATTTCACTGACCGGTCAGGAAAGTCTGAATGGATTAAATGTGACACTCACTCCATCATGGAACAACGGTGAAGGGCTCCTGCAATGGCAACGCCGTTGTAACAGTGAAAACCGTAGCCTGAAAAAAGCCTGTGAAGATCTGTTCCGTTTTAATGATGCACCGGAGCAGGAATGATGACCACAGATACTCAAAATGCGATTGAAGCTATTTGTCAGCGTTATCAGGCCGCTATCCTTGAATTCAATAATCAACGTCTACGGATCGCCATGGCCGAAACACCACCTCATGACATGATGACAGAATTACGTTTCATCATGCCGGGTGTAATTGATGTTGAATGCTGGCCACAGGCACGTCTGGAACAATATTTTCGCCGTGCTGCAGAAGAGATACCTGAGCACAAAGACTATCAGGAAGAGTCTGGTGCCAGTGCCGTTGAAAGAATTGATAATGTGCTACAAATGGCTGTGCAAAAACGGGCATCGGACATTCATATTGAACCACAGGAACAAGGTGTTCAGGTCAGGATCCGGGTCGATGGTGTATTACAACCGGGCATGCGCCTGAGTGAAAATTATTCCCCCCTTATCGCTCGTTTAAAGATCCTTGCCAGTCTGGATATCGCTGAACGGCGTGTTCCTCAGGATGGTCAGTTTTCCGTAAAATTTGGCGAAAAAACAGAATCATTCCGCCTTTCCACCCTGCCAACCCGTTGTGGAGAGAAAGCTGTCATCCGCTTACTGCAAAGTGATGCTCAGGCGATCGCACTGGATAAACTGGGGATGCCTCCCTCACTGCTGAAGCATTACCAACATGCACTGGCGAAACCACAAGGGTTGATTCTGGTCACCGGTCCTACCGGTAGCGGAAAAACGTTTACGCTCTACAGCGGATTAAGCTGGCTTAATGCTCCCAGCCGTAATCTGTGCAGTGTGGAAGATCCTATTGAAATTCCACTTGCTGGTATCAACCAGACACAGATCCATCCTCGTGCCGGGCTGAGTTTCCATCGAGTCTTACGCGCCCTGCTACGTCAGGATCCTGATGTCATTATGCTGGGCGAAATTCGTGACAGTGAAACAGCGGAAATTGCGGTTAAAGCCGCACAAACCGGTCATCTGGTACTTTCCACATTACACACAAACTCCACCACAGAAACGCTGGTGCGCATGGGGCAAATGGGAATACCAGGATATATGCTGGCCTCTGCACTTAAACTGGTCATTGCCCAACGTCTGGTCAGAAAATTATGTCCACACTGCCGTCAACCCGCAGAAGCAGTGGCTCACTTCCCGGCAGAAATTTGGCCCGGAACGGTACAAAACTGGCGGGCTGTTGGCTGTGAACACCGTTTCTCCGGATATTACGGTCGTCTGCCACTATTTGAAATGTTGCCGATATCCCCCGTATTACAGAATGCACTGGCGCAAAATGCCAGCCCTGAAACCTTAGCCAAACTGGCTCATCAACAGGGAATGGAAACACTGTTTGTCGGTGGTTTGCATTGCGTAAACCGGGGAGATACCACACTGGAAGAACTGACCCGGGTTACAGGTGGTCCGGTATGAACAAACGTTATTTATTCAGTTGGCAAAGCATGGATGATGATGGAAATATTCATCACTGCAGTGGATTTGCAGATGACACTACGCAAATGACGGAAACTATCACTCGTATGAAACAGCTACCACTTCGGATATCACGAGGTCGTCGTTATCGTGCAAGGGACTGGAAGTGGCAACATAAAATCGCTTTTATCCGTCAACTGTCTACCTTGTTAAAAGCCGGGATGCCTCTGGCCGCCAGTCTGCAATTACTGTCTGAAGGACATCCGGAGGCGTGCTGGCAAGCTTTGCTAATTCAGTTACAACACCGGGTGACAGCAGGAACACCGTTTTCTGATGCTTTACGCGAATGGCCGGATGTATTCTCCCCTCTTTATCCGGCGTTGATCCATATTGGTGAATTGACTGGAGAGCTGGATACCTGTTGTCTGCAACTGGCACAACAACAGGAACGACAACAATTGTTGCAACAAAAAGTAAAAAAAGCGCTGCGTTACCCGCTGTTTATTCTGGCTGTCGCAATGCTGATTAGTATCGGCATGCTGGTTTTCGTACTGCCGGAGTTTGTCGCTATCTATCATACATTTAATGCACCATTACCGACATTTACGGCGATAGTGATTACCCTGTCGCAACAGTTACAACAGCAAGCACCATTACTGATCATTCTGCTGGCTTCAACTATCGTATTTTATCGCCACCAACGGAAAACATCTGTTGTCTGGCAACAACGAGAACAACGTCTGTTACTTAAACTGCCACTGATCTCGCCGTTATATCGGGGAGGTCAATTGAGCCAGATATACACGACGCTGGCACTGACTCAGCAGGCAGGCCTAACCCTGTTACAAAGTTTGCAGGCCGTCGAAAAAACACTGAATGGAGTGATCTGGCGTGAAAGTATTATCGCGCTGCAACAACATATTTCTGCGGGGCATCCACTTCATCAGGCACTGAAACTGCACCCTCTGTTTACACCATTATGCTATCAGTTGATTAAGGTGGGGGAAGAATCCGGTTCTTTGGATGTCTTGCTCGGCAGGCTTGCTGACTGGCATGAAGAACAAACGCATCAACTGGCGGATACACTGGCTGCCGCGCTGGAACCGCTGATGATGGTGATTATTGGCGGAATAGTAGGAACGCTGGTCGTTGCCATGTACTTGCCAGTATTCCGTTTAGGAGAAGCATTGGGCTGAATATTCACACATCAGGCAACAATATTCAGCCCACCCGGATCAGCCGTTAAATATACGGTTTTCCTGTTCAGCAACACGAATAAACGTTGTGCGTTTAGTCAGTTCTTTTAAACGAGCCGCACCAACATAGGTACAGGCAGAACGTAAACCGCCAAGAATGTCCCGGGCTGTCGCTTCCACCGGCCCCCGTAATGGCAATTTCACCGTTTTACCTTCTGCAGCCCGGTATTCAGCGACACCACCCACATGACGTTTCATTGCAGATTCGGAACTCATGCCATAAAACAGCATAAATTGTTTGCCGTTTTCTTCAACGAGTTGCCCTTCGCATTCATTATGCGCTGCCAACATTCCCCCCAGCATAACGAAATCTGCACCGCCACCGAATGCCTTCGCAATATCACCAGGAACAGAACAACCACCATCACTCACAATTTGTCCCCCCAGCCCATGTGCAGCATCTGCACACTCGATAACTGCAGACAATTGCGGATAACCAACCCCGGTTTTCACTCGTGTAGTACATACGGAACCCGGTCCGATCCCAACTTTTACAATATCTGCACCGGAAAGAATTAACTCTTCCACCATTTCTCCGGTGACCACATTACCGGCACAAATCGTTTTATCCGGACAGGCTTCACGTGCCCGTTTCAGGAAGGTCACAAAGTGTTCGGAGTAACCATTGGCGACATCAATGCAGATGAAATTCAGTTGTGGTGATAACGCCAGAATTTGCTGTAATTTAGTGAAATCGTCAGCCGATGTTCCGGTGGAAACCATCACGTGACGTAAGACTGAAGGCGATACTCTGGCAATAAATTCGCGCCACTGTTCCACAGTGTAGTGTTTATGCACAGCAGTAAGAATATCGAAAGAAGCCAACGCTTCTGCCATGCCAAAGGTACCGACTGTATCCATATTAGCTGCGATGACAGGAACGCCTGACCAGCTGAGACCTGAATGTCTGAATGTAAATTCGCGATTCAGATCCACCTGTGAACGACTTTGTAATGTTGAACGTTTAGGCCGAATAAGCACATCTTTGAAGCCTAATTTAATATCTTCTTCAATACGCATAATGATTTTCCTGGTTTATGGCGTTGATACAGAGATTTCTCATCATGATAAATCTCTGATCACAGGCTGAATGCCAGTTCCAGTGACGTTACTATACTCGCTAAAAAGCCCCCGGCAAGACTGCGAAAGTCGAATTATTTACGCTACAATCCCATAAATTTATCTGAATAAATCTCTTGTGATCTGCATCTCAGATTTGCTTTTTCTGTCTCAGATGACATGCAAATACAGACAAACAAGACGACGAGAAATCTATCTATGCCTTATATCGTGGCACTGACCGGAGGGATCGGCAGTGGTAAAACAACCATCGCCAATATGTTCGCTGAGCTGGGTGTGGATATTGTGGATGCGGACATCATTGCCCGTCAGGTTGTAGAGCCAGGACAGCCAGCATTGCTTGCCCTGCAACAACAATTCGGTGACCGAGTTTTGTTGTCAGACGGATCACTCAATCGGGCTGAGTTGCGCCAGATCATTTTTAACTCTACAACAGACAAACTCTGGGTTAACAATTTGTTACACCCTCTTATCCACACTGAGACCCAACGCCAGTTAGCATTAGCACAATCTGCATGGTGTTTATGGGTTGTCCCTCTACTGGTTGAAAATAACCTCCAGCATCAGGCTGACCAGGTACTGGTTGTGGATGTGGGCAGAGAAACCCAGATACGCCGCACAATGGCTCGTGACAATATCAGTCGACAACTGGCAGAAAACATTCTGGCTGCCCAGGCAACGCGTGAAGCTCGTCTGGCAGTAGCTAATGATATTATCGATAACAATGCATCGCCGGAGCTGGTGATGACACATGTTGCTGAACTCCACCGTCGCTATCTCACGCTGGCAGCAACAAGCAGGCAGGATTAACCCTATGAGTACAACCGTTCTTTTTGAATATCCACTAAATGAAAAAATGCGCACCTGGTTGCGTATTGAGTTCCTGCTGAAGCAACTGTCTGCAGGCCAGACGCTTACAGATCATCTCAGTGCATTGACGTTTTTCCGCAACGTCACGGAACTCCTGGATATTTTTGAACGTGGTGAATTACGTACAGATATTTTAAAAGAGCTGGAACGTCAGCGGCAAAAATTACGCAGTTGGGCAGAGCTACCGGGTGTTGATGTCAGCCGTATAGATGCACTCAGCCATGAACTGAAGCAATGTTCAGATACACTGATGGCTGCACCTCGCATGGGACAGCAGCTACGTGATGACCGTTTAATCGGTTTGGTTCGCCAGCGTTTAAGTATCCCGGGTGGGTGCTGTAGTTTTGACTTGCCGACATTGCATATCTGGTTACATGTGGAACAAAGCGAGCGTGACCACCAGGTCATGCAATGGTTGTCTTCCCTATCTCCACTCAGTTCGGCTCTGACAACCATTCTGGATTTAATTCGACAGGCTGGAGAATTCCGCCCACATACCAGTTTGAATGGTTTTTTCCAGGATAACGCCGAAAATGCAGATCTGTTGCGTTTACAATTACAGCTGGAAGATGCGCTCTATCCTCAGGTATCCGGGCATAAAAGTCGTTATGCTATTCGCTTTTTGCCATTAGACAGTGAAAATGGCGATGTTCCATCCCGTCTTAATTTCGAACTGGCCTGTTGTTAAGGCTATAATAATGTCCGGATTCGATGATACTTGCAGAGGAATATTAAATGAGTGATGTCACAGTCGTTGACTGTCCAACATGCAGTAAAAAGGTAGTATGGGATCAACAGAGTCCATGGCGGCCTTTTTGCAGTAAACGTTGTCAACTCATTGATCTGGGTGAATGGGCAGCAGAAGAAAAATTTATCCCCAGCCATAGCGATCAAAATGATAGCGATGACTGGAGTGAATTAAAAAACGAATATCAGTAATTACTGATTATCTTTCCCGCTATCGTCCTGATGATGTCTTAATTATGCATCCTGTTTTAAACGGGTAATGACTTCGGCATTGGCTGGCGGGAATTCTTCAGCATTCAAATCCTGTTGAGCGACCCAACGTTGTGGTTGCCCTTCTCGCCCATAAGGTTCTCCCTTCCATTCTTCTACCAGGAAAAAATGCAGTGTCACCTGGCGATCATCAAATTGATGCTCAATTGTTGTAAAAGGAGAATATGTAACAACATCGATACCGACTTCTTCATTCAACTCACGTTTTAATGTTTGTTCTATTGTTTCTCCTTTTTCCTGCTTACCCCCGGCAAACTCCCACTTATTTGCCATATGAGAATCAGCAGAACGCCGTGTTAAAAAAATACGCTTTTGTTTATCGCGGATAATTCCCACTGCAATATGCAGATATTTCATAACTTTCACTCTGATATAAAAAATACCAGACAACATTAACATTGATGTGTTCTCTGTCGCAACACCTTATATATCGGTTTGTTGTAGACAAAACCTTTCTACCTTTCTACCTTTCTACCTTTCTACCTTTCTACCTTTCTACCTTTCTACCTTTCTACCTTTCTACCTTTCTACCTTTCTACCTTCTGCAATCAGACTCAGAAAAATAAAAAAAACCATAAAAAACAATAATAACTATCAATTTTTATTTTTAATCCATTATTAATTACCACCATTAATAATGGGTTAATTACAACAAAAACAACAACATAGATAGAAATAAAGATTATTAATCATAATTAACGAATTTATGACCATTGCAAGATAAACATCTTAAAATTAGCATTACCAACATCAAATACATCGCCGAATAAGGAAATTAAAAATGTTCAGCACAGAAGAATGCATCGAAATATTAAACCACGACATGATTGAGCTGTATGACGGCATTATCATTAACTGTAATGAGAACAAACTTGAAATACCTTCAAGGGATATCTGCATATCTCTTAATGAATCACAAAAACGTTTACTGGTATGTTTGAAGGAAAAGATTTGCACTAAACGTAATATTATTAATATTGTCTGGTATGAAAATCATCAGCGAGTGAGTGATAACAATTACCATCAACTAACATTCCAGTTGCGTGCACTATTACAGCGTAACAACTTACCCAAGAACTTGTTAATTACTGTTCCATATTATGGTTTAAAATTAAATGAAAAACAGTGGCTATCTATTACAGATGAAGATAACTGTCTGACCACGCAGATAACATCAGGCCATAACACTATCGAAAAGATATCAACAAAAGTGAATATATCAGGAGAAAAGGCATCAAAAAACAGGAATGTTGTTGCACAACAAAAAACAGTTGCCGATAACGAGACTATACAAGAAAGCACACCCAAAGCACCCAAGGGAATTATTTCTTTCTTATCCCGTTATTTATCAAAAAAGTCATCCACACAGAATATTTCATAATATTCATGACTTTTATTTTTTTGGCGTGCAAAAAATAGCCATCAGTTAAAATACATACAACTAAATATTGCGATCTTTATTCCAAAGAAAAAATATATGGCCTGACCATCCTGGAAAGGCCAATAAAAATTTCATCTCATCATATACACTCTGTGTAATATCCCGCATCACCACGAATATCCAATACAAATAAGTAAGCAAGTAAGCAAGTAAGCAAGTAAGCAAGTAAGCAAGTAAGCAAGTAAGCAAGTAAGCAAGTAAGCAAGTAAGCAAGTAAGCAAGTAAGCAAGTAAGCAAGTAA
>Ga0157359_1000451_pt1 | contig 15016 bp, 18 predicted proteins | sample AttcapACBM3_FD_111482 | JGI IMG/M metagenome (GOLD analysis project Ga0157359, IMG submission 111482) | Fungus gardens microbial communities from leaf cutter ant in Botucatu, State of São Paulo, Brazil - Atta capiguara ACBM3 | ecosystem: Host-associated > Fungi > Mycelium > Unclassified ...
ATTTCAGGTCATGGCCCGATGAGTACCATTGGTTATGAAAAGCAATTTAATCCTTTTGTGGCAAGCAAAGCAGGCTAACTGCACCTTTTAACTTGTGTATAGCAGCGTGTTATACACAAGCCAGTTTGTTGCAGGTTAAATGGTTTCCAGCCATTTTTGATTGGCCAGATTCAAATCAAAGTTCAAACTATTACAAATGCTTTGCAAGTCGAAAGAGGCTTTATCTTCTGGAATCTGAATCAGAATGGGCAGGCGGGTAATGCCATTTTCTCCTGTCGGAAAAGCATAATGGCGTTCTTTATGGTTAATTGAAATCAGTGATTCAAATTCTAAATACACGATCAGAGATGGAAAACGTCGCTGAATCCGCATAATTTCCTGATGTGCATCTTTTTTAATTTGTGCTGTTTTAAGTTTTAGCTTGAGAATATTGTCTTTTATTTTCTGAGGTTTATTCATAAGCTTGCTCAGAAACGAAGCACTTTGTTTGAGCTGACGTTGATTCTCTTTTAATTCCGAAAAAGCATCTTTATATTCCTGTAGAGAGGCTAAGCTAATGTCTTTGAGAATATTGGTTGGCTCTAGCGCTTCAGCATGATGTTTTTTCCATTCCTCATAAGAAAACACCGTGAACACATCCGAATGCCGTTTCTGTAGCAAGGTGGCATAAGATTTGAGTCGGGCAATAAACAGATTAACTTGCTTATTAAAGATCAAAGAAGGCTGTGACTGGAACTCGATAAAATGGCTAATCAGGTCATCTAGCGTTTGTTTGACACTTAAATAGAGATAATTACATTCATCCCGATGATGAACTGAATGCTTCAGCGCTTCGGCAACAGGTTCAAGAATATTGCTATTGAGTTTCTGTTCAAAATCAATCAGCCGTTGTTCTACCAGTTTTTCCATAAATACCCCATTGGGTTGCAGTGGCTCTCGTAGGAAAGGCACTAGGGTTTTGCTGGTATACAGTTCAATATTGCGCACAATATCTGAAACATACTGGTTAACAGGCTTATCAATCGTAATGATTCGGCTGATTTGCCACTCGAATTGTTCGTGATGGTGGATGTCGTCGATTTTATCTAAATGCAGAATGGCTGAATTCACATAAATATTGTCACAGCCTTCAAATTTTTCTTCTTGTAAGAAACGTCGAATTGAAAAGGTATTGACCATTCCTTCCTTGCTCGGCGCCAAAGCAAAAATATATTTGGAGGTTTTCACGATATCAAGTTGTCTGGATTTTTGTTGTTTATACAGAAAATATTTCAGAATATGAGGTTTTTCTGCTCTGAGTTGATGCGAACGCAAAAGGTTAAAAGAATATTTTAATAACTGTTGTTTGAGAAAAACCTCGGTCATAAAGGTTTTAATGATGTCGGTATTAATATGTCGCTGATTATCAGGCAGGATGATCTTTTCTTTTGCCAGAATAATTTGCGCTGCTGCATAGATAAATTCTTTTAGAATCAGTTTCTTTTGTTCTTGTAGATCAAAGTCGTCTTCGGTTTCAATGGCATGAATCTGGTTCAGGATATTTTCCAGATAATCTGAAATTTCATAAGCATGCTGATAGCTTTTTAACTTTTCTAGGGACGCTGCAATTTTTTTCACTAACACTTTGATTGGAGCGATATAAATTTTCTCAATCAGAATATCAAAGTCATGTTTGGCCAAATAGGAAAAGCTGTTGTCCTTTCGGTTCCAGTGAATTTTTTTGAGTTGCAGCACCTGCTGGGAAATTTTTTCGCAATGTTCAGGTGTATGTTCTGAAAAAAGTGTGATCAGTGCCGTTTGCCAATCAGCATCCAGATTGGGATCAATTTGTGTCGCTAAAAGCTTGAGCTGATAAGGAATATCGTTATTCATTTTTACATCCTGGTAAATTTAAATCTTTTTATTGAACAAGCTGATGCCACATAAATCGGTGCGAAACTGGATCAGAACAATGTATAAGTTGTAATGTGTAGTTTGGTCTTGTTATTCAATCCTACAGTTGTCACTAGATTTGCATAAGGTCATGAAAAAGTAAATTACTGTGATGTAAATCACATATTTAAAATGTGTAAATTTTTATTAAGAATAGCGTTGTCGGCAGACAATTTTTAAGCAGAAAGACTGAATTTGAGTGTGACTTACCGAAATTTAGCCAAAACTCACAATTATCGAACAATATCTTGGGCAGGGTAGGTCTACAAAGCGATTATTTTTATTTAGAATCAGGTGTGAAACGCTTTATTCATGTTGAACTAATTGCTTAATTTCACCTGATGAAAACCAATTGGAGACGATTTCATGCAATGGACTAAACCTGCTTTTACTGATGTACGTATTGGTTTTGAAGTGACCATGTACTTCGAAGTACGTTAATCATTCCGATTCAAATTCAAGATAAGCCCTAGTTATGCCTAGGGCTTATCTTTTTCTAACAAGAAATTAAATCTATGTATATTCATGTTCTAGGTTCGGCTGCTGGCGGGGGCTTTCCGCAGTGGAATTGTAATTGCCCAAATTGTCATGGCGTGCGTACGGGTACGATTCAGGCCAAGGCACGCACACAATCCTCAATCGCGATTTCTGAAAATGGCATCGATTGGGTGCTGCTCAATGCTTCGCCAGATATCCGTCAGCAATTATTTGATTTTAAGGCAGCTCAGCCTGCCCGTAAGTTGCGTGATACCGGTATTCGTGATGTGATCCTGATGGACAGCCAGCTGGATCACACCACTGGACTGCTGACTTTACGTGAAGGCTGTCCAATCAAGGTCTGGTGTACCGATATGGTCTATCAGGATCTGACCACAGGTTTCCCTGTATTTAATATGTTGAAGCACTGGAATGGCGGTCTGCAATATCAGCAAATCGATCCTAAACAGGCATTTAAGATTGCGGGTTTTGAAGATCTGGAGTTTATGCCACTGATTATTCAAAGTGCTGCACCGCCGTATTCACCACATCGTCACGATCCGCATGAGGGCGATAATATTGCATTGATCATTCGGGATCATAAAACACAAAAACAGTTGTTCTATGCACCGGGTCTTGGAAAAATTGATGAGCAGATCATGCAGATCATGCGTGATTCAGATTGTGTCATGATTGATGGTACGCTCTGGACGGATGATGAAATGCAAAACACGGGTGTTGGCAGCAAAACCGGACGTGAGATGGGGCATTTGTATATTAGTGGCGAGGGTGGTTCATTGTCTTATCTGAATCAGCTCAGCCGCCCTAAAAAAGTGTTGATCCATATCAATAATACCAATCCGATTTTAGATGAAAACTCGGCTCAATGTGTTGAACTTAAAGCCCACGGTGTTGAAGTCGCCTTTGATGGCATGCAGATTGAACTTTGAGGTAAATGATGATGCCAAGCGCTGATGTATTAAGTGTCGAACAGTTTAAGCAGGCCATTCTGGATAAAGGGCAGTATTACCATATTTATCATCCTTTTCATGTGATGATGTACGAGGGTAAAGCCACCCAGCAGCAAATACAGGCTTGGGTTGCCAATCGTTATTATTATCAAATCAATATTCCACTGAAAGATGCCGCGATCATGGCCAATTGCCCAGATCAGCGTGTGCGTCAGGAATGGATTCAGCGGATGATTGATCAGGATGGCGAATATCCTGATGGGGGTGGACGCGAAGCATGGTTACGTTTGGCCGAAGCCGTTGGCCTGACCCGTGAGCAGGTGATTTCAGAAGAATTGGTGTTACCCGGCGTGCGTTTTGCCGTGGATGCTTATGTCAATTTTGCTCGCCGTGCCACATGGCGTGAAGCAGCCAGCAGCTCATTGACCGAATTATTTGCGCCACAAATTCACCAATCCCGTCTTGATTCATGGCCGCAGCATTATCCGTGGATTAATGATCAGGGGTATGACTATTTCCGTTCGCGTTTAAGTCAGGCTCGTCGCGATGTGGAGCATGGTTTGAATATTACACTGGACTCATTTACCACCTATGAACAGCAGCAGCGTATGCTGGAAATTCTGCAATTCAAGCTGGACATTCTTTGGAGTATTCTGGATGCGCTGACCTTGGCCTATGTGCATGAGCAAGCGCCGTATCATACCGTGACCACACAACCTGTCTGGCATAAGGGGTTATTTCGTGACTAATGCAGAATTTGATTTAAACCTGATTCCGACTTGGCGACAAGGTTACCGCTTTCAGTTTGAGCCTGCACAAAATGCTTTTGTGATCTTATATCCAGAAGGCATGATCAAGCTGAATGACAGTGCTGGAGCGATTGGACAGCATATTAATGGACAGCAGAATGTTGCTGCCATTGTGGCCTTGTTGAAACAGCAGTTTGGTAACATTGCAGAAATCGAGCAGGATGTGGTCGACTATATGCGCGTTGCGCAGCAACAATACTGGATTGATTTGCGATGACCGAAGGCGTTGGTTTACCGCTCTGGCTTTTGGCAGAGTTGACCTATCGTTGTCCTTTACAATGTCCTTACTGTTCGAATCCTCTGGATTATGCCCAGCATAAAAATGAACTGAGCACGCAAGAATGGTGTGATGTTTTTGATCAGGCACGGCAGATGGGCGCGGTGCAACTGGGCTTTTCTGGCGGTGAACCGCTGGTTCGGCAAGATCTGGAACAACTGGTTGCGCATGCGCATCAGCAAGGTTTTTATACAAACTTAATCACCTCGGGAATGGGTCTGAATGAGCAGCGTATTGCTCAACTCAAACAGGCTGGACTGGATCATATCCAGATCAGTTTTCAGGCCAGTGATCCTGTGGTGAATGATGCTTTGGCTGGTTCAAAACATGCCTTTGAACAGAAATATGAAATGTGCCGTCTGGTCAAGCAATATGACTATCCGATGGTGCTGAATTTCGTGATTCATCGACATAATATCGACCAGATTGAACAGATTATTGAGCTGTGTCTGGAGCTGAATGCCGATACAGTTGAACTGGCAATCTGTCAGTTTTATGGTTGGGCTTTTTTAAACCGACAGGGTTTATTGCCTACGCAAGAACAGTTGACGCGTGCCGAACAGGTAACCAATGTCTATCGAGAAAAACTTCGCCAGCAGAATCATCCCTGTAAGTTGATCTTTGTAGTTCCTGATTATTATGAGGAACGACCAAAAGCCTGTATGAATGGCTGGGGTAAAATCTTCTTTACGGTGACGCCTGATGGCACGGCATTGCCATGTCATGCAGCACGTCAGCTACCGATTGCGTTTCCGAATGTTCGTGAACAATCTTTATCAGATATCTGGTACACATCCACTGGTTTTAACCATTTCCGTGGCGATGCATGGATGCCAGAAAGTTGCCGTAGTTGCCCAGACAAACAGCGCGACTTTGGCGGCTGCCGTTGTCAGGCCTATATGCTCACAGGTGATGCTGCCAATGCCGATCCTGTGTGTGGTAAATCTAGCGATCATTATCTGATTGAACAAGCACGCCGTGACAGTGAACAGCCCTCATCTCTTGCGCAACTGGTATTTCGAAATAGCAAGAATTCAAAACAATTGGCACGTCAGCAAAAAATTCCTGTGCAAAGCATTACGGGTGAATCCTCCTCATGACGCATGGCCTGAATCACGACAAAGTTGCAGTTTTCGATGGTCATAATGATCTGCTGACACGATTATGGCTCAGCGATCAAGCGGACCCCGTACAGGCTTTTATACATGAACATTTGCCAGGACAACTGGATTTAAAGCGCTGTCAGCAGGCGGGATTTGTAGGCGGCATGTTTGCGATTTTTCTACCGCCATTTACCTATGTGAAACAACATCATCCTGATAAGCTCGTGGATAAAAATGCCGAAGATTTCACTCAACAGCAGATTGAGCAGATCTGTCTGGCGCAACTCGAGCTGGCACAGCAGATGGTGCAAGCTTCCGAGCAGATTCAACTGTGTACATCGGTGCAACAGATTCAAGACTGACGTACTCAAGGTCAACTGGCTGAGGTGCTACACATGGAAGGGGCGGAAGCTTTACAGGACAACCCTGATTTGCTCGATGTTTTTTATCAGGCCGGGTTGCGGAGTATCGGCCCCTTATGGAACAGGGTGAGCCAGTTTGGACATGGTTTAAATGCCCGTTTTCCTCATTCACCCGACACAGGTGCAGGCCTGACCATAGCGGGTAAAGCCTTGTTAAGACGCTGTGCTGAAAAGAAAATAGTGGTGGACGTATCGCATATGAATGAACGTGCATTTTGGGACACGGTCGATATTTTGCAGCAACCGATTGTCGCCACCCATTCCAATGCACACGCTTTATGTCCCCAAGCACGTAATCTCACTGATCCACAACTCAAGGCAATTGCTGAGAGTGGAGGCATGGTCGGGGTCAATTTTGATGTGGCCTTTTTACGCGCTGATGGGCAGCGGAATGCGGACACGCCACTTGAACTGATTTTGGATCATCTGGAATATATGATGGATCGTCTTGGAGAAGACCATATTGGCTTCGGCTCAGATTTTGATGGCGCGCTGATCAGTACAGAACTGCAAGACGTTACGGGCTTAGCGCAACTGATTGCTGCGATGCAACAGCGCCATTACTCAAAAGAATTGATTGAGAAAATCTGCTGGGGCAACTGGCTCAATGTGTTGAACCGAATCTGGACTTAGCACATGAGTAGAAGATGATTAATCCTCATAATCATCTTCGTGGCGTTTCATCTCTGCTTGTGGTGTATCTTGCGTTGGTAGTTTGTATTCATCACTGGCCCAGGCACCGAGATCAATCATCTTACAACGTTCTGAGCAAAATGGACGAAACGCATTACCTTCCCAAGTGCTGGTTTCACCACAACGCGGGCAGGGAAATGTACGTGGCATAGAAAATTCCTAAAACAAAAACTAAATAGATTAGGCAAAAGTAAGGTGACTTGTTAGACTTATGCCGATTTCTAGATAGTTTGATGAGATTATGTCGATTCGTCAATTTCAAGCACAACGTATGCAAGCCCCTCGCGATTTTAAGGCCATTTCTAACACCCCGATTTGTGTGGAAATTGGTGCTGGAAAAGGCAAACATGCCTTGTTATTTACGGGACAAAACCCGCAAACCACGTTGTATGCAATTGAGCGAACCAAAGAAAAATTTTTGGCGATGCAAAAACAGCATCAGCTGGAAGCTCGGGAATATTTAAATCCTGTTCATGCCGATGCTTTGCCTTGGGTCGTGCATGCCTTGTTTCCGGCACAAGTACAACAATTTTTTATTCTTTATCCAAATCCAGAACCACATAATCCAGCGCAGCGCTGGCTCAATATGCCATTTTTCGAATTCCTGCTTTCTCGCCTTCAGCCAGATGGAACCATTACCTTAGCCAGTAATATTCCAGAATATATTGATGAAGCAGAGCAACAACTGATTGAAGTATGGAAATTACCTTATGAAAAACAAAAAATTGCAGCGGATTCAGCTCGAACGCATTTTGAAATCAAATATTTGGAACGTGGCGAACTTTGCCAGCAATTGATCATTCGCAAGCCAGAAGGTTACGCAACCCGTTTTGATGATTTTGCACCGTTGCAAGGTCAAAATACCCAAGAGAACCGCGATGCCTAAGCGTGTTGCCATTATTGGGGCAGGCCCAGCCGGTTTGATGGCTGCTGAGGTGCTGAGTCAATATGATTATGAAATTGACGTGTTTGAGCAGAAACCGTCGGCTGCACGTAAGTTTTTAATGGCAGGTAAAACAGGTTTAAACATTTCCCATGCTGAGCCTGTTGAGACTTTTATCCAGCGTTATGACCAGACACAATGGTTGGGACCTTGGGTCAAGCAATGGGATGCACAATGGATTCAGAACTGGATGCAAGGTCTGGGGATTGCATCCTATATCGGCAGTTCGGGACGTGTCTTTCCCGTAGAAATGAAAGCAGCGCCGTTACTCCGTGCATGGTTAAAGCGTTTGATGAATGCTGGCGTAAAATTTCATTATCGCCATCGTTGTGTAGATTTATCCAATAATCAACTCACTCTGGAAAATCAGACGCAACGTTTTAGTGCCAGTTATGATGCGATTGTACTGGCCTGTGGCGCGGTGTCATGGTCGCAATTGGGCAGTGATGGTGCGTGGCAACAATGGCTCTCAAAAAATGAAATCGCGCCTTTTCAGGCCAGCAATGCTGGTGTTTTGAAAACATGGTCGCCGTTTATGCAAGAATGTTTCGGTCAGCCTTTAAAACGCGTCAATGCATGGGTATGGCCTGAACAGCAAACGCATGGCGATATCATCATTACCCGTTATGGTTTTGAGAGTGGTGTGATTTATAAATTGGGTCGTGATCTCAGAGCACAGCTTGCCCAACAGCAAGCTCTACAATTCCAGCTAGACCTACTGCCAGATGTCAGCGTTGAGCAATTAGAAAAGAAATTACAGGCGAATAAAAAACAGTCTTTAACCAATCTTTGGCGTAAAGCAGGATTGGACAATGTCAAAATTAATCTGCTGCGGGAAATCGTCGAAAAAAGCTTATGGTCAGATGCCAAGCAAATGGCACAGCAGATCAAACAGCTTCGTATTCCTTTGGCAGGCTTTCGCCCGATTGAAGAAGCTATTAGTTGTGCGGGTGGGGTGAAGCAAGAGGTGTTATCTCCACAACTTCAATTACACTCGAACCCTTATGTATTTTGCTGTGGTGAAATGCTCGATTGGGATGCACCAACGGGTGGCTATTTGCTGACAGCTTGCTTCGCAACTGGGCGAGCCGCTGGAGAGGGTGTACATGATCGATTAGAGTGTGCCCCGACAAGATAATGTTTTTAAAAGCGTTATTTAAAATTTCTGTATTTTTCATGTTCTAAATCACCTTATTCTTAGCTATTGGCGAGTTTTTTGCAGTGTTGATATTTATCTTTTTATTGATGAATGTTCAATGTTGCAAAAGTTCAAGTCCAGCCTATTTGCTCAAGTTGTTTTTGCATTAATTCTCGGTATTGTTATTGGGGTTAGCTTTCACGATTTTTCTTTAGCTTTAAAACCATTCGGGGATGGCTTTATTGCGCTGATCAAGATGTTGATTGCGCCTATTGTTTTCTGTGTGGTCGTTCTGGGAATCTATGGCGCAAATGACATTAAAAAAATGGGAAAGGTTGGTGCAAAAACAATTTTATATTTTGAAGTGGTCACCAGTATTGCACTGATCTTGGGGATTGTGGTTGCCTATGTATTCAAACCAGGTGTCGGGATGAATATTGATATCACCAAGCTAGATGGTAAAGATTTAAATATTTATACCGAACGTGCACATAGCATCAGTTCGGGATCAGATTTTTTACTCCATATTATTCCTAAAACATTTATAGATGCGTTTGCCCGTGGTGATATTTTACAGGTTCTGTTGATTGCGATTTTATTTGGTGTCGCCTTACTACTGATCCCAAAACATTTAGCAGAACTGGTTTGCAAGGCAATTGAAGCATTTTCTGAAGTGTTTTTTAAAATGATGGCTTTGATTATCCGTCTGGCTCCAATCGGGGTGTTCGGTTCGGTTGCGTACACCACTGCAAAATTTGGAGTGGATTCGCTGATCCAGCTTGGTTATTTAGTCTTGTTATTTTATGTGACGTGTACTCTATTCGTGCTGATTGTTTTAGGTGGAATCCTGAAAGTTGCAGGTTTAAATATATTCAAATTTCTCAATTATTTTAAAGCTGAGCTTTCCATCGTATTGGGAACAGCATCTTCTGATTCTGTATTGCCACAGATCATGAAAAAGTTGAAAAATTTAGGCATTCAGGATTCGACGGTCGGCTTGGTAATTCCTACGGGTTATTCTTTTAATCTGGATGGATTTTCTATTTACTTAACCCTCGGAGTCATCTTTATTGCACAAGCCTGCAATATTGATTTATCCATGCATGATCTACTCGCAATTCTACTGGTTTCTTTAGTGACTTCAAAAGGTGCGCACGGTATTCCTGGTTCAGCTTTAGTTATTTTGGCGGCGACTTTATCTGTCATTCCAAGTCTTCCGACCATTGGTTTGGTTTTATTGTTGTCAGTGGATTGGTTCATTGGAATTGTACGTGCTTGCACAAACTTGATCGGCAATTGTGTGGCGACGGTTGCAATTGCGCATTGGGAAAAGGATATCGATCTTGCCCATGCTCAAAAAGTATTAGACCAAAAAGTCTGAATAAATAGGATTTGTAATTTGCATGGTGACAAGATCTAGCCTATATTTTTAGTGGAAAAATCATCCAAGGAATGACCAATGTCTCAAGCTTCACCCGTGTATCGTGGCAGTTGTTTATGTAATGGAATTCATTATGAGATTCATGGTGAAATCGGCGAGATCGTACAATGCCATTGCCAGCGTTGCCGCAAAGCTAATGGTACGGCCTATGCCACCAATGCACCCGTAAGCAGTACAGCATTTAAAATTGTACAAGGTGAAGCGCTAGTTAAAAAGTTTGCTGCATCTGGTGTATATCGCTGGTTCTGTGGTGAATGTGGTTCTCCACTGGTCAGTTCACGGGATGCACAGCCTGAGCTTTATCGTTTAAGAATTGGAACTCTGGATACACCATTACAGCAAAAGCCAAGCATGCATATCTTCGCTGCTTCCAAAGCAGAGTGGGATTGTATTGCGGATGATTTACCTCAATATGCTGAACGTCCTTAAATCGGATGTATCTTTACAATGATTTTTGAGACCTCAGCGTTAGAAGCAAATGATATCTATCGTTTATTGGTCGGTGGAATTTCGCCTCGACCGATTGCCTGGATTAGTACTCTCTCCAAAGAGGGTGTCGCCAATATTGCACCTTATTCCTTTTTTAACGTTGCCAGCTGTAATCCTCCTATTTTATGGTATTCACAGGTCAACCCCAGAAATGGGCAAGACAAAGATACCATTCGCAATCTGATGGATACACGAGAGTGCGTGGTGCATATCGTGAATTCACAATTGCTGGAAAAGATGAATTTATCCTGTGCTTTATTGCCTCCAGCGCAAAGCGAATTTGAGTTTGCCGAGATTGAGTCTGAGCCAAGCCATTCGGTGGACGCGTTATCTGTCAAACATGCACCGATTCGTTATGAATGTAAGTTAAGAGAGGTTCTGCAACTGAGTACGCTTCCATCGGGTGGTACGGTGGCTTTGCTGGATGTGAAATCAATCTATGTCGATGATCGACTTTGGGATGGACAGATGATCGACCAGCAACAACTGGATAGTGTTGGCAAAATGGGTGGCGATTTTTATAGTTTAACCACCGATCTACGAAAACTTGCCCGACCAATCGTGTCATCCACAACAGATGAGCATAAAAAAGGAGGTTAACTACCTCCTTTTTCTATTATTTGGCTGTTAAAGCCTCACCTTCAAACTTGACCCCATCCCAGCCATTTTGCATAAACTGACGGATATTTTGATGGTCTGTTGCTTCAGGCGTTGCCAACACAGAGGCATAATGTTCTGCAAATAAACTGAGTGTGTCCGCTTGATTTAAGCCTTCAATTTTAGCAAAGCTGAGTACTTTGGCACTGCCTTGGTTTTCAGTCGCAGCATTTGATTGCGCGCCGTTTTGAAATGCAGTTGGGGTATGTTGATAACGCGCTTCGATAAATGCCAATACATCTGCAAACTTTGCCGAGCCATCTTTAAGTTGTGCCAATAAGCTTTGAGTCATGTCTAAAATTCCATGTTGATTGAATCAATAGCAGCATCATAACATTGAAAATGCAGAAGAGAAGTCGTTGGTGTATTCGCCGTTTATGTTCAAAGTCGTCATTTATGTATTGATGAATAATGTATAGGCACAAGCCTTTGTTTTTGTCGCACTCGCCTGAAATTTTGATGTGGCTGGGGAAAAGTTTTAGCAATATCTGGCTGAATTGTGGATAACTTTATGTTTATACACAGTGCGATTCTGCTTAAAAAGAGCGATTGAGTTGCCTAAAAAATATGTTATTTTAGAGCAAAGGAGATGGCATTCCTCCTATTACAAACCGCCAAAATGGCTAATGATGCCTACGTTACCCTGAACAGGGGACGTAGGTTCATGCGTGCTCTGTTCCCATTTTTGGAGTTCGCCCATGAAAAATCTTCAGAATAATTGCTATACATCCATGTCTCATCATTCTTTCGCTCCAACTCTGTTCTTGGAGTAAATCATGTACTATCCATTACTTTCGATTGCTTTAGGCTCGGTATTAGGTGCATGGTTGCGCTGGTTTCTGGGCTTAAAACTCAATCCTATTTTCCCGAATATTCCCTTGGGTACAGTCACGGTCAACTTTGTCGGTGGCTTTATTATTGGTTTTGCCATTTCATATTTTTCTCAAAGTTCACTCAGTCCCAATTATAAATTGTTTGTGATTACAGGCTTTTGTGGCGCACTCACAACATTTTCGACTTTTTCTGCCGAGATTATTGCCTTATTACAAAGTGGTAAATTGGGCTATGCCTGTGCAGCGATCGTGATTCATGTGGTTGGATCGCTATTGTTTACTATTCTGGGAATGAGCCTGCATCAATGGCTCAGTGCTGCATAATTGGGAGTCATCGTAATGAATGGATTTTTAATTACCTTTTATACCGCACAAAATCGTTCCTATCAGGGACAGCCGATCAGTGAATGGCTATTGGCCGTTGCCAAACAGATGAATTTACGTGGCGCGACGGTATTGGCTGGACTGGAAGGTGTTGACCATCAAGGCCTATTTCATTCTGCCAGTTTCTTTGAATTGGCGGATCGACCTGTGCAGATTCAATTTGCGGTAACAGAGCAACAGGCGACTGAATTATTGAGCTATCTCAATGCTAAAGAGATTTCACTATTCTATGTGAAAACACCGATTGAGTTTGGTGTGGTGGGACAGCAAAAGACAGATTCCTAAGGCTGGAATCAAGACATAAAAAAAGAAGTCTAAGTGGAGGAGAGTTAACCTTAGACTTCTAATGCTTTCAGCTTAATAGGTGAAACTTAAATGAAAATTAACCTTTGCGGTTAAAACGTGCAAAGCGTTTGTTAAAGCTTGCAACACGACCTTCATTGCTGGCCTGACGTTGCTCACCGGTATAAAACGGATGCGATGCACTTGAAATATCAAGCGTCACGTAGGGATAAACTTTGCCTTGATATTCCTTGGTCTGTTTGGTTTGCAGGGTGCTACCAATTAAGAAGTAAGCATCGGCATTGGTATCGTGGAACAAGACTTGTTGATAAGCAGGATGGATATCTTTACGCATTTTGAATGACTCCTATTGTTAATAGAAATGTTATAACATAACAATATATGAAGTCAATTCATGTCTTTTCAAGTCAGTTATATATAGAAATTGATCAAAGTAGATAGAGCCCTCTGACTTGTTGCAACAAGATAAGAGGGTATCAGATAGACTAATTTGGAACTAATTCTTCAAATAAATCATTGAGATTGTCATGCACTTTGAGATGAATCAGGTTCCAGTAATGTCCAGAAATAGTTCGGTTAACCATGAGCGTATCTGGTGACGGTTTAAAGACATCCCAGTATTTAAGCGATTTTTTCACCAGCAACATGCCATCATGATGTGATGAGTTTTCTGCAAAATCATAATTGGTCGTTAATGGGCGCAATAGAATTTCAATCCATTGCGTATATAACTCACTTGGAAATTTCTGTTTTTCGGCAATCGAATGCAGTTCTGCCAATAAGTCTTCAACTTGGGTAATATTTTCCTGACGAGCGGCATTGACCAGTGCCTTAAAGTGCTGAACGATTTCAGGCGATAAGGTTTTGACACTACCGTAGTCATAAATAATCACACTGCCATCTTCACGGAAAGCAAAGTTACCCGGGTGCGGGTCGCAGTGGAAGCGTTTTAAGAAAAACATTTCCTGTCCCAAGGCACGAATCAGGCGACGTCCAATCTGATTACGCGTATCAACTGACCATGTACTTGCTGTTTCGATCGATTCACCTTGTTCCAGACTTAGGGTCAGTACGCGACGAGATGAATAGTCTTTATAAACGGTTGGGATGATCACTTGAGGATCGAGCTTTTCATGGAAGGTTTTAAATACTTCCAGATTTTGTGCCTCGATTTCGTAATTTAATTCGGCTGAGAGGCTGTCCTGAATTTCCTGAAACAGTTGATCTTGTAGCTTCTTGTCAATTTTTAATACACCCATCAATCGCAAAGCCAGACGTACTTGTTTTAAGTCACTTTCACAGGCCTGATCTACACCCGGATACTGCACTTTTACTACAACGGCTTGCCCATTTGGCAGTACTGCACGATGGACTTGTCCGATTGATGCGGCAGCAAAAGGTTCTGTTTCAAAAGAGTTAAAAATCTGGTTTAACGGTTTACCCAGTTCTTTTTCCACTTGTTGTTGAATCGCGGAAAAGGGCATTGCAGGAGCCTGACGTTGCAGCTTGGCAATGGCTTTGGCGACTTCTGGCGGGAAAATATCTTTATATTGCGAGGCGATTTGCCCGACTTTCATCACTGCGCCTTTCATTTCTCCGAGTGTATCGGCAATCTGTAGACCGATATCCTGAAACAGCTGGCTACGCGCTGCATTTTTCTGTTCTTCATCTGCGGTGAGATTGCGGATAGAGTTCGCCACGCTTTTGCTGGCAATACTTGCGGTCATACCAGCCAGTTTTAGAAAACGCTTACTGGGAGAGCTTGCATGTTTTGCCATAAGGACTTGACCTCATACGATCCAGTTTCAAAGTAATACCTTGATCATAGGTGACAAAACTTAAATTGCCTATAACAAAATGTTAAGTGATGTAAGCAGGTATAAGAGGGCTACTATAAGCAACTGTATGCATGCAAACTATACTGGCTATATGGTGCATGATCTAAAAATCATGTTTTTGAAAGTAATGACGGGAGGATCAATCGAAGGCAGCGTCCATGCCGCCTTTGATGACTTTTGTTGTTAAAAATGGATTGTCATTAGGAAGTGAGCGTCAGTTTTGCCAAACGTTTATTGTTTAAATACAAACGGCTGATCAGCAATACACAGGCAATGCTTAAGCCAATAATCAGACCCAACCAGACA
>Ga0157359_1000454_pt1 | contig 14994 bp, 10 predicted proteins | sample AttcapACBM3_FD_111482 | JGI IMG/M metagenome (GOLD analysis project Ga0157359, IMG submission 111482) | Fungus gardens microbial communities from leaf cutter ant in Botucatu, State of São Paulo, Brazil - Atta capiguara ACBM3 | ecosystem: Host-associated > Fungi > Mycelium > Unclassified ...
ACACCAATCAGCACTCACTTTCACCTCAGACTTCTTCCTATCATCTGAAGTTGCAACCACATGGTAGACAGACAGTGCAGCATATAAGCTGAAGCCAAAGTCGTTCCACAAGTCTGCTTATCTCTGAGTTCATTCTGCAGACTTCCACTCCAGTGTGAACCATGCCTGACACTTCTCCAATTAATGGCAATGGTGTTTTATCTTTGATAGTGACTTGATTTAATTTCTGGTAATCTTGCACCAGTCATAATGATCTGTTCTTCTTTGGAATGTTGAAGTAAGAAGCCATGTATCTTGACTTGGATTTCTTGATTAATCCTGCTTTTAGTTGTTTATCCAGCCATTGGTTTAATGCTTCTTCCTCCTTTATTGTTATAGCATAGGCCTTTGCATTAAGTTCTCTAGGTGTCTCTTCTGTCAAATTGATTTTGTGGTCCCATTCTCTCCTTTCTGGTAGTTTTTTGAATTTATTTTTGTTGAAGAGATGTATAAAGGGTTGAATGTAATCAGGAAGATCTTCTGAATTAGTTGGATCTGGTTTCTTTCCTATTTCCTGGTGTTCATTGTTCTTTTTGTTCTCTGCTTGTGTTCTCCAATTTTTTGGTGTAAATAATATGTCCTGATATCTTATCCTACATGGTTTCAGGCATCTAGTGAATCACATTGTTCCTATACTCCAGTTTACTTCCAAATTGTGTTTAACCAATCAGTTATATCCTAAGAACATGTCTGTACTATTTAAATCCGTGACTGTTATGTCGATTTGTTCTTTATGTTTGTTGATTTCTACTTCCAGTAGCGCAAATCAAGTAACTTCTCCATTCTTTGTCCCATCTGCATTGAAGACTTTGAATGATCTTTCCATTGGTTTTGTCTTGATTCTTTTTTTCTTAACCAGTTGTTTATCAATCCCAGTATGAGTGCATTCAGAATCTACCAATGCTTGTAATTGTAACTTTTTTCCATTCTTTATCTTAATATTTGTGTGCATGTTTAATTCTCTTGCTTTGTTGTTTCATCAATTTGGAATAATATATTAATTTTGAGAATTACTATATACAAAGGTTCATTGTATCATGCCTACTCTGAACCTTCGACAAAACCCTCCTTTTTGTCATTGTTTTCTTCATCTAAGTCTTCTTGGTTCCTCCTGATCTTTATCTTTTGTTCTGTCTTGCAATCCTTTGCCAGATGTCCTACTTTGTCATATTTGTAACATTTTCTCATCTCTTTATCCTTCTTGGGCCTTCTGCATTCCTTTGCTAAGTATTTATATATGTTACAATTGAAACACTCTGGTTTCCCATCTTTATCAAAATTATCTTGAGACTTCTCAATATCCATGGGTGCTTCTCATTTTCCAAATGTCATTCCTATTCCTGTTTTATAGTCGTGTTGAATTTCTGTAGATTCATATTTCTGTCCCACTGAAGTAATCACTACCTTCCACTCTTTAAGTGTATCAGATGCTGCCATTGGTAGGTATCCTAGTATGATCTTGATGATGTTGGCTTGAATGTTCTTCTTAAGTAAAAATATTGCATACATGTCATCAGTTTCTGCTTTCATAGCTAATGTATTGAGTTCGATCATAAAATTGGCAATGTGCTTCTTGCCCTGTTGGAATATTTCAATCTTCCATTCTGTATCTGCTACTTTGCTTTTGTCACTAAAAGCTGTCTTGATTTCTTTAATGAATTCTTCCCAATCTTGGATATCTTCTTTGTCTTCCAATTTATCAATCTTCTTTTATGTATAAATTCCTGCTACACTCCCTCTAAGTTGGGCTAGTACTGCAGTGATCTTGTCATCTGTTGCAACTACTCTGTTGCTTTTGAGGAATAATTGGATTCCCCTCCACCAGTCTTCAAACTTTGTTCTGTTCCCATCAAACCACTCTGGGTCTGGGACTATACTCTTTGATGTCATTATCTGTATGTTCTTGTTGTACACTATTGACATTTCTTCTGTCTCTGGTATTGCTGGTTCTGTGCTCCTGTTTGATATATTGTCTTTAGTGATCCTCAGTGATCCCAATATCTTTTTTAATGCTTTAATAGCATCTGGGCTTTGTCCTGCCATCTTGTCTGTTCATAGTCTCTTCCACAATTGTTTCATTTTCTGATGTTTGTTTGATAGGTAACTCTGTCTTGTTTCGTTCATAAACTTCTTCTTCACTACACCTCTCTTGCAAGATGAGCCTGTTGATGCTTTACCAAATGTTACAACCTTAGGCAAAGACTTGAGAAAGGAATAGGATGATAGTCAATTGGTAAAGCATAAGAATACAGTATAGTATCTATGTTATATATATGTACTAGCCATGAGGAAACAATGTGAAGTCCATGAAGTAAATGAGTCATAGAACATGAGAATTAAGCAAGGTCATTGTACCTACTACATAAGGTGCTGACTGAGATACTTATGGCATAGCTAATCATGTCGTTATTACTCTTGACTTTAGTTCATGTTATAACCAGAAGGTATTGATTGTAACACATAGCTTACTGTTATAATTCAAGACTTAAAGTGAAGTCAGGAAAAAAACTTTGTATAAGGTTCATATAAGAGAACTGGAGTTCTTGAATACAATTTGTCTACCTTATATATATATGCTGGGCTCATGTCTGGAACCTTCTACAATGTTCTGTGTGATATATGATATGTGACCAATTGTGTGGCACTATGTCATGTCATGTGACATTTTGTGACAGTCATATATGATATTATGCTAACTCTTAACTTTAAGTCTGAAAATAAGAAAATAAAGGGAAAAATAAAATAGGAAAAGAAATGGAAATAAATTAAATTAAGTCTACTATCTTTGATTCTGACACTTATGTATTAGTCTAAAAATACAAAGAATAGAACTAGGGAATAGAAATCAGAACTATAAGAAAGACTTTTAAAGTCTTACAAATACATAGCCATCTCTTTATTTGTAACCCAATGTTAACTCAATGATTGCATCTTGCTTACAAGTGCCTGTTCTATTCCTTCTTTACCATTTCCATAGTTATTCCTACTTACAAAGCCATTCTAGACTCCATCAGCTTCTAATACAACATATTTCTACCTTATTTGACTGTCTAAATATTTATAACTATATAAAGTGCTCTCATAAGTACTTGTACTTCATAGCTAGTTGTTTGCAAGTATAATGGTACTTCTTATTCCTAAAGACCCTGTCTTTCTAAGATCTGGTTTGATTAATAGCTACCACATCATCCCTTGAGTTGATATCCACTCAAAAAAACCTGAGGTATCATCTAGAAGTATAAAGTCTTCTTTCTAATGCCTTCAAAGAGATCTTATATGCTTAAAAACCCTATAAGAGTATGTGTTTTTACAAAAAACATTTTCTAGCATAATAACAGACTATTAGCCTAGTATATATAAGATAGACACTTTGTACTTGGAACTCTATTGAGTTCTCTTGTGTTAACCTATCAGGTATGGTTTACACTAGGAAGTGAAAGTCTGTGAGGTTGACTTGGAGATGTGTGAAGTGTGTAAGCTCTGTGGTTGATAATATGAACTTGTGGAATGATCTTGGCTTTAGCTTATGTACTGTACTATCTATCTGCTGCATGATTGTAACTTTAGATGAATGGATGAAATCTGAGATAGGAGTGAGTGCTGATTGGTATGTCACTGTTAAACACTAGAGATTGAGTTCAATGTGAGTTTATCTTTATTAATTATCAGACTAGTGAATTACAATATAACTACTAGTCTTATATACAAGTAGGTAGTATAGGAGATGCTCAGGGTTTCAGTAGTATAGCCCCTATTGCTCTAAGTGGAGGTTTCAGTGGTAAGACATTGACAGGAGTAAGGAGGACTCTGCCATAGAAGACTGAGTCAGATAGAAGTATCTCTGTTATAAAAGATGGAATATCCAGATTGTTATATCATCACTACAAGGATGTGTTGCAAGAAAGATAGTTATCATAGAAGATAGGCTTGTTTCATAGAGGTGCAGGGTACAGCATCACTGCAGAGACATGTCTTCAGTATGGATGGACCTGACATATGATATAATCCTAATATAAGGTTTTTCTTTTAACCTTACTTTTGGTCTCAAGTTATAATACTGGAGTGGTATACTGTATTAACTAGAATACTTCATTTACTTTTCAAGCTTAGTTTATTCTCTCTACAGCATGGTTTAATATTATAAAGTCTGTGTTCTCTAGTCTTTCTACTAGTAAGATTATAATCTAGTTCTAAATTGCTATTTAGAGTTCTTGGTGGAACTTGACAACTATAGTATAGAGATTAGTGTAATTTGCTTTGAAAATTAAAGTTTGAAACTTGTTTAGATGGTCTTCTACTGTACAACTCCTCTGGTAATATGTTGTTCTCTTATGTCATATATCTATCCAAATACATCTAATCTATCTGACTCTATTGTAGATAACACTTCTCTAGCATCTAATCTGCTCCAGACATCTGTAGAAAAGATTATCTTTCTTTCTAGTCTACTTATTCTCTTTCAGTATGGATTTATCTGGTTTCTTTTTATGTCTGATCACTTCATTACTGATCACATGGCTCCTCATGATCTCTATGGAACTTCAGACTTGATTTTCAAGGACTTTAGTATACCCAGAGTAGTTATCTTCTCTGATCCTTGAATAGTCTTAGTACTAGTATTTAAGACACATAAGTACTCTATAGTTCTTTAGCTTGAAAATCAACTAGTATAGTGCACTGTTCTAGATGTCTATGCTTGAAAGTATGGCTTCCTTTATGTTCCTTTTCCTGTTAATATTCTCTTTCCAAATATAACTGTTATAATATATAAAGATGTAGCACATCTGCTGAAGCCAAGGTCATACAGAATCTTCTGTAATTTTTCCACAGATGGTTTCTTCTTCTGGGCATATTCCTTACCTGATACCTTGAGTTGGTTGACAGTTTCCATGGTGGCATTGATAGAAAAGAAATACTTCTAGAAGAGCTGCTCAAACTTGGGCCATATGAAGATAGGAAAATTGCCAGTAATGGACTTCTTGTAAAAGAGACTTTTAGACTGTTTAGAAGCTCAACCACTCTAGAAGAATAAGAAAGCTCAGAGAATATTATCTTGATTGCCAGAAAACTAGTAGATAACCTAACTCTAACAAAAAATATACTGTAAATAGTGCAGTGATGTTGTAAATATGGTAAATATATGCAAATAATTTCTAGAACTTCAAACTCTTGTGGTATAGACAAGACTCTACATAAGTATTTTTTTAAATCAATGATTTATTACACAGGGCACAGTGGTAGACCATGGTAGCTACAATATAACTACTTATATAAAAGAGAAGAGAAGAAAAAAAAGAAGGAAATAGAAGAGAAAGAAAGAAAAAAGGGAAAGAAAGGTAAACTACCAAGATCTAATAACAGAAGAACTGCTATCAAGTGATTCCTTCATGGAAGAAAAATGCTTTAGGGTTAAACTTGAGGAAAGCAATGAAGTGATTAAGAGACTCCCTATTGGGATTCCAGTAGTTATTATATCTTCTACACTTATGAAGGATATGATGTCTTGATTCAATAGGATAGTGTTCACATAGACAGCTAAAATTCTTCTTTGAGAAAGACCTTAGTCAATATTTACCTATAGGAGCATGATTTGTAATTGCTCTTGTTACTCTCACATATAGAAAATTTGAGTGTCTGATAGATTTTAGCTAGATGCTATTCTTTGTGTAAACAGACTCAATAGGAAGACAGTTGCTGTCGAGTAGCTCAAGGAAGTAATTTCTCTTGAAGTCTGATGCTTGGAATGTTATTTGCCAATTTTGAATGATTGAGTTGCATTTGTTTTTCATGCTGAAATCCTATGATAATTTACATAGGAAGATTAGTTTGAGGTTATACTTCTTTGTTTGTTTATTGACAACTGAATGATGAATCCATTTGGCTTTGTTAAGGCATTCCCAGAATTTAATGAAGTTATGAATGCTCTTTTCAAAAAAAGATCTGAGATCTTGAACTATGATAATAAACTGGATTTGATAGAGATAAGGCAAAAAATTAAATATATGTCTCACTGAATGAATAGTGTTAGTAATAATTATGATGCATAAAGTGTTGTTTAATTGAACTACTTAATTAATTCAACATTTGATTGTGAATAATTCTGCCTTAGTTGATATGATGTTAATAGAATGATGAATGGTTTTAGTAATATTTTGTTCTAATTGAACATGGGCTACAGATATAGTGATATTGTTTTTGATGCTGGCATCAGATATGATGACAATAGTCTTGGTATCTCATAGGGAGTCTTCAAATATGTTATCAAGTCTTCATAAATAGACATTCTTGAAATCCTTGATTTTATGATCTACAGTGTTGAATGAAAAGCAATTAGAAAAAGTATCTACTAAATAAAAACCAGGTGTAAGTTCTTTATGTAAAGGGTTGAATGAAGAAAAAATTCCATTAAGGCAATTATTTGTGTTTACAATGGAACTTTTAACTTTAAGTCTTTACTTAGAGGTTAGCTTTTCCAGAGAAAGATAATGTAGATTTGAAGTGTTTAAGTGATAATATTCCAACAACAACTTAATGGCATGATTTGATGGTAGAGCAGTTATTCTTAATTGCTAACAACCACAGATCTTGTATAGATAGAAGTAAATAGGAATAAGGTCTACAATAGTCTCAGTTCTCTAAGAGAAAGATATTTGAAAAGCTTTAGTAATATATAGGGCATCTTTTCGTTGTACTTTCCCTAATTCTTTAAGAGGATGAGAAAGTAGAGTGAAAAGTCATATAGTATAATTGGAAGAACATATGTTCTGTAAAATAGTTGTTTGTAGAAGAGCAACAAACTCCTAGTAAAATTACCCAACATTTTCATACCCTTGATTGTTGAAAGGGTTTTGTTGGAGTAAAAGTGAATATATTGTCAAAAATAAATCAGAGGTATTTCCAAGTGTCTCTTGGTCATAAAATGGATCCTTCTTAAGAAAGAAAAATCCAAAGGGGGTTGAATTTCTTAGTTAATCTAGAAAAATGGAAGACCTCTGACTTTCTATGTTCAACCATAAGTCAAAATTGATCAAAAAGAGACAAAATAATGTTATAGCTACAAAATGAAAATATTATCATCTACAAAAGAAAAAAAAGAGACAAAAGAATTATGAAATGGATTTTTTGACCTTTTTTCAATAATATAAAAATATTAGCTATTCTGAAGATGGTTTCAAGAGAATTTCATCCAACAGTTGTAAATTAACTTAGCAATTTTGTGCTAAATTGAAAGTTTGATATAGAGCTTGCCAAAAAGTTTTGAGCTCTGTGCAAGAATGCCTATTATATTGTGGGGCTTTGATGGCAGGAATTTTACAATTCTTGATCTAATTCATGAGATTCTAGAGTCTCTTGTTTTTTAACATAATCTCTTGAATTTTCTCATTAAAAAAGAAGCATTTAGTCTGCTTGACAAATTCTTCAAACTTCTTCCAATTCTCAAGTGATTTGAATGAGTGATAAGTGTTCAGTTTGATACTGTACCATTAAATATCTAGTGATATTAACATTCTTGGAGAATTTATACCAAGTATGATTTGAAAGTCTTATGTATTCTTGGACTATACTCTCAAGAGATTTTTTGCTTGATATATCTGTTATATTAATATTTTTCAAAGCAATTGTAAGTTCTATGATGAATTTCCCTTCTTCCCTACTGTTTCTGACAATAGTTTATCACCTGTCTTGAATAAATTTCTTACTGACAGATATGTTGACCATTAAAGGAGCATAATTTGATAGATATCTGGATTCTGGTAGAATATTGTCAGCATAATAAGTCAGAACCTGATGAACAGGGTATAACATTCTTAGATCAAAAGAATTAGTGATTTTCATGAGGATATCACTGTGGGCTGAATGATGAGAGTAAGCCAGATCCTAATCTCTATTCCTAATATTAAAGTTCCCAGTCAAAATGAGAACATTGCAAATGTTGACCTCAGTATTCTTGAGATACTTTAAGGCCAATTGGTATTCATCTGAATAAATGTTGATCATGAAGAAAAAGAACTGTTATTGAAAAAAGAAACATAATTAATGTCTTTGTGATTTAAAATATCTTTTCTGAGTGAAAATCACAATTGAATGAGCTAAACATTAATGTAAGTTATTACTCTTGGATGTTCATTGTTATAGGACAATTGTCTAGAAAAAGTTATCTAGGCAGGATGATTGGAGGCACTGACAATTATGTTATCCTCCTTGTTAGATGAACTTGGAATGTTTCAAATGAAAAACCAAGGAGGCTTTTGGATGAAGAGAATATTGAACTCTTTTTTGTTTTCTAGAATTATCTTGGTAAGTAACCTGTTCTTTCAAACATTCTGCAAAAAAGCTTGAGATTTTTTAAAATCATGAACTTGCATTGCCTACAACTGAGTGAATTGACTTGCTTCTGCCTTCATAAAGTTCTTGATATTTCTTTAAGTGTCATTCTTTGTCAAACCTATGTCTTCAGAAGAGGCACATATTGCTGTCAGCTTGGTGTTTGTCTTTGTAATTTAAGTATTTGAAGTTGTACAAGCATGATTTGCCTTTCTTGGTTTCAAACCTTGGTGGGTTCAGTTTGAAGTTTGCTTTACAACACCATGCTAGATCATGGTAGTGTTCCAACTTGTGTGGTCCATTGCACTTGACACATTTCACTCCATGTGTATGACATGAGAACATAATGTGTTTCCACTTCCAACAATTCTTGCATTGAGGTATGCCTGGATTCATATTTGTACTTTAGATAGTTATAATTTGGCTACCCACATTAAAGTACCTGTTAATGATACCTTTAGCCTTAGAACCACTCTAAGCATCCTAAATATTAATCCGAATAACAGCTATATCTGATTTTGGTGAAGTTTTGATAACATGGAGTTTTGAGGCAAGAGTTACATTGTTAAAAATATATTTTAATTGTAAAATAATGTTAGAAGTGATAGAAATATTAGTTTCTTCAATAAGATAAGAGATACCCAAAATTTTGAGAAATAATTTGGATTAAGGCAATCTTGGCACTATAATATTGTCTAAATCAATAATATCAATATTTTTAATGTATTTCTCAATAGTCTTTAGATCTAAAGAAGATGTTACTTTGTTAGTAGTTATTATGAGTTCTCTACTGTCAGTCTAAACAAAGTCAGCCATAACATCTGACTTAATTTCTTTTAAGGCTCTGTTAATGTTAGACACATGTTTGTTGAACAGAATCATGAATTTGCTCAAGTTAACTGAACTTATTGGTATCAATACTTGCCTCCTTAATAGCCTCTTTGTTGTTATACTGAACCTTGGTTTTTCTTTCTTTGGTTTATTTATTATCTTCTATATCTCTTCAAATTTTTTTGTTGAGATGCTCAAGAAAATTTCCTTAATTTTCACAATCTCTTTGATATTAGCTAAGGATACCTGGATATATGAATGACTGTTTTGGGTACTCTCCTATTTGTTAGTGATTTTTCCTTTACCTTTGTAGAACTTGGATTTTACCAAAACATTCTTGCTTGGCCTAAGGGGAATAAAGGGGAAACCCTAGAAATTTCAGCTGTCTTGCTTATCTCTTTCTTCTTGTTTAGATCTTTTCTTGTATTCTTCAGCTTTTGAGCTGAGGTGTATTGGTGAAAAGAGTTGTTGTTATTGTTAGCAGTTAGAGTATCCCATTCTAGTTTGTATATGGATGAGATAAAGTTACAGATGGCATAACCAAAACCTGCAATGTGAGAAATGTCCTTTTCAGTTTGACCATTAAAGAATTTGTTTCTTACAAACAAAGTAATTCTGTAGAGCAAAGATGAGATGTTTACAGTATTAATGTCTAAATGTTCATTTAAACTATAAATAGAAATAAGATAAGTAAAGTCATCCTATAATTCTAAATCTGTAGGTTAGTTGCTTACATAAGAGATTGAGAATGTTTCAAGTCCTTAAGGTTAATATATGCTTGTATCTATATTATTGATATCTGTTTCTTGTATTTCTAGCATGACTCTACAACCTTATTAGCTTTGCTGGTATCCTTTACCTCAAGGGTCATATAGGATAGTGTAAATCTCTGAAACTCATTGATTTCAACTTGATCAGCCTAGAAAGAACTATTATTAAGTACTTGCATCCTTTCAAAATAAGAAACAGATGAAATACTTGAGTGTACCAACAACTCTCTGAAGTTGTTAGTGCTTGAAACATTAGGCCAACCTTTTAGAGAGTCAATCTCTATATCTATGTTCAATCAGTTGTGAATGGGAGAATTGGATGATGTAATAAAGTCAAATGGAAATAATATATTCATTAGTTTTCTGTTGGACACTTACATACAAGATGTTGGTATAAGAGAAAGAAACAATTGCTCTACATAAGTACTTGACAATAAATAAATTCTTTTTTTAATATTTTATTTTATTTTTTATAATCAACAATTTATTACATAGAGTATGGTAGCAGGCCATAGTAACTACTTTGTAGCTACTTAAATATAGACTAAAAGAAAAGAAAAAAGAAAAGAAAGAGCAAAAATAAAATTACATAATAAGATGTGTTAATATGGCTCTACTTTCATAGAGCTTCTGTTGTTTTTTACTATACTACTCTTTGTTGAAACAGTTTTTCCAGAAAGGACAATTGTTACTATCTGCTTGATAGTCTCCTTTGCAGATGATATATTTAAAGGAGTAGGAACATGGCTTTCCTTTCTTTGTTTCAAGCCTTGGAGAGTTTGTCTTCAAATTTTCTTTACAGCACTATGCCATATTTCTGTAATATTTTATATTATGTGAACTATTGTACTTAATGTATCTGGACCTGTGCAATCTGCATCTAAAAGTTGAGAGTGGCCCCATTTTTAACAGTTCTTATACTGTGGAATGCCAGGGTTCATGTTCATGCTATGGATAGTAGTAATGTAGTGACTGATATTGAATTGCTGATTGATGATGTTTTTTGCTTTGGATTCATTCTGTAAATCCCATATATCGACCCAAACTACTGCTATGTCAGACTTTGAGGATGTTTTGATAATACAAGATTTTGAAGCTAGAATGACATTATTGAAGATGTGTGTTTCTTTAATTACTTTTTTGATTAAATCAGAGATAATAGAGAGGTTAGTTTTTTCTAATATGTATGAAAAACCTAAGATCTTCAAATATGACTTGGATTTGGGGAGGTGAGGACTATTGATGTGATTTGAATTGATATTATTATTTTCTTTGAGGTATTTCTTGATAATACTCATATCTAAAGTAAACAAGGTCTTGTTGGTCATGATAATGATGCCATTGTTTTTAACTTAAATGAAGTCAGTGATAGTAGCTGATTTAGCCTCCTTAAAACATCTATTGATATTGGCAATGTGAGTGTTTGTAAAATTACCTATAATCTTAGAGTTATATGTATTTATTGAGATTATAATTTGTTTCCTCAATGGACTCTTAGTTGTCATGTTGATTTTGGGTTTTTTCAAACCTGCCTTGTTGTTGACTATGTCATTGATTTCAATGACTTTCTTGGTTGGTAGTTTTGGGAAGATGTCCTTGATGTAAATAACATTTTTCATATTGCTTCTTGAAGCCTAAGCATAAGATTTTTTTATAGTTATTTATATTTTTGCTAAATTTTAACTTGGCCAATATTTCTTTACTTAGCCTAAAGGAAATAGAAGAAGGAATTTTAGAAACTCCTATAGATTTGCCCTTTGTAGTGGTTGGAAAAATTGTCATCCTCTTATTAAATTGGAATGATACACATTGTCAAAAAGATTTGTTATTCAGATATCAGAGGTATATTCTCTATGGTTTTGTTGCCTAAAGATTGTTGTTTGATGAACAATACTATCAGGTAAAGGAAACAGATGATGTTTTGATAAATAAATTCAAAGTCCAAATATTTATGAGGAAAATTTAATCCTAAAATTAATTGTCCCCAGAAAAATGTTCATATATATCATATCTTCTTTCTCTTATACCACTATCTTGCATGGTAGTGCCTAATAGAGACTTAAGGAATATAAAATTTTCTACTTTAGCTTTTTCATCTATTACTTCTCAAATAGATCATTTACCAGCTGGTTCAGTGATGGACATCAACTTGAATAAGAAAGTCAACAATTTTGACAATGCTAGGAGAAGGTCTTCTTTTTCCTAGTAGTATCATCTTTAAAAGTGCTTCAGTCAAATCAAAGACTTTCTCTATACTATACCATAAAAGGATAGTTATTCAAAATAACTTCTCTGAAGAAGAATTCAGAGAACCCATTGACTGTTCTCAACTGTTATATGATAACCAATATCAAGAGTCCAGTCATGTCAATATAGCGATTGATCCAGTTTTATCTCAAGGTCCACAGTGTATTTTAAATAAGGCACCAGTACTAAACTTCTTAAGCTCCCCTCGTGTTGATGATGATGACATTATCAATATTCAATTACCATATGATCCTAATCAACCTATGGAGCCAGAATTATGAAATAGTAACTTCCATCCTATTTCTCTTCATAGATCATTAGAGTATCTTTCCTCTGATACTACTAATCTTAAGAAGTCTATGATACATATAGCCAAATACATCTAAAACAAGAAGATTGACATGTTTAAGTCCAATGACATCAAGGACTTTGAAGGTATTGGTAAAGCTGCCTAGAAGCTTATTTTATCTATTTATAATTCTAAATAGGACTTATTGCTGATGATCATAAAAACAGCCTTAGGCAAAAGGTAGCTTCCAAATTCACCTCTAAAGTAAACCTGAAAAAGAATAGTAAGAAAGAGGAGAAAGATACTGATAAGCCTGCTAGAATTGAAAGGATCCCCTCTCCAATTCCTATGAAATCACCAAAAGAAGTAAAAGAAATATCTAAATACTTCAAACTTATCAAACCTACTAAAGATAACAATGGTAAAAACAAATTGTACACACAAGCTTCTAAGACTAGCAGTAACAAGAAAGTTTTGAAGATAAAAGAAGCTTTTCCATCTTTAAAAGCAAAAAACATTAACAATATCCAAAAAATAATCAAGAAAAACAACAATTCCAAACCCAAACCTTGCATCAACATGACCACAAAAAGACCATCTCAAAAACAGGTCATTGTCCCCATGAGCAATAATAACAAAAAGAACTTTATGGATAAAAGCAATGCTTATGTCTCAAACATGAATAGAGCATTAAAGAACATCAAATCTAATATATCAGTTAACTTTATCTGTACTGATACAGCTGGAATTATAGTTGTTACTAATAAAGTCACCTCCTCCTTAGATCTACAAACTATTAAGCAATATGTCAAAGATGCAAATCATATCAACTCTAATAAAGTCAACTCTCCAAGGCTTCTCTAATCAAAATTATAATCAAGAATAACCACATTTTTAACAATATCACTCTAGTGTTAAAACCTCAAGTTATCAAAGTTTCTCCAAAATCTGACATGGCTATCATTTGGATTGATATATGGAATGTACAAAGTAGTAGTAATGTCAAAATGCTTATTAACAGGTGCTTTAATGTGGGCAACTACATCACCACCATTCGAGAAGCTAATATAAACCCTGGAATCCCCAATGTAAGAATTGTTGGTGATGAGACTACTCAACATTTACATGTTGAATTTAAGGGACCAAATGTGTCAAATACAACAGTTCTCACAAATTAGAGCATTACCAACAATTTACATGGTGTTGCAAGGCCAATGAAAAAATAAATCCACCTTGACTGGAAACAAAGAAGAGTGAGCCATGCCCCCACTCTTTTAAGTGCTCTAACTGCTAAGAAGACCATCAAGAAGACTCTAACATTTTTTCTTTTTGGAGGCACCAATTTAATCATGATTGGCATAGCCAAAAATAATAGAAACTTTGTGAGAGCAAGAGTAAATCAAAGCCATGAGCAGTACTCAACAATGATTTATGACAATATAAAGCTATATTTACATAATGTTTACAAGAATAATCTTATTGTCAACACCATCCTGGAGACTTAGTCATCATTTGATATCATATTCATTTAAAAACCTTCCTAGTCAGTTATTTGATCTATTTCTAGCTCCACTAGTTGCAAAGAAGATGTACTAGTTAGAGTTCCTTATCATTCAAATTGGACTACTTTCTCTAGGACTTCATTGTATGCCTCTGAATCTCCAAGTGTCATCACATACATCAATATTCATATCTCCTCTCTTTGTTTTTCTTTGCAAAATAACATTCTTAACCATAGGGATTTATTTTGTATCTCCTTTTTCAATCAGGGTTCAAGTTATTTTTTGATTAATGTATATTCAGACTCATCTCAGTTGGCTTTGAAGTATCTTAAGGATACTGAAGTCAATATTAATAACATCCTCATTATGACTGGGGACTTTAATATTAGAGATAGTTTTTGGAACCCAAATTTTCTATATCATTCTACTCATAAAGATATACTCTTTGACATTGCTGATTCTTTTCAGTTAGAAATTTCTAAACTGACTGAATTCTTTCCCACTAGATACTCTAACAACAATCAAAACTCCAATTCAGTCCTAGATCTTGTCTTTCTTTGTCTGTTCTTAACAGAATTCGATAACCACCACATTTATCCTGATTGGAGGTTAACATCTGACCATGCCCTATCACTGTCAACATCTCAATATTCGATGAATGTATGCCAACAAAAAAATGATCTCTCATCAAGAACAGTAATGAGGAGAACCATTTTATTGAAGAGCTTGCAAACATTATCAAGCAAATGGATACATCCTCTATCCAAAGCTTAAAAGCTCTAGAAAATATCATTTAAATGCTAGCCACCAATATTGACAGCACTTGGCTTAGATACTCTAAGAATGTTAACACTACTAAACATTCTAAAGCATGGTGGGATGAAGACTATTGCAAAGATCTCAACAAGTACCAACAATCTCAAAGTCTAGAGGATTGGAAGAATTTCAAAAAGATGGTCAAGAAGACAAAGCATGTTTTTTTTTATGACAA